>Ga0265300_10003056_pt1 | contig 13907 bp, 18 predicted proteins | sample AusTroGonzalo_MG_FD_193482 | JGI IMG/M metagenome (GOLD analysis project Ga0265300, IMG submission 193482) | Bovine rumen microbial communities from tropical cattle in Woodstock, Queensland, Australia - Gonzalo_03 | ecosystem: Host-associated > Mammals > Digestive system > Stomach > Rumen ... | reverse complement strand
CGAGCCTCCGCTAAGCCACCAGCATAGCAGAAGACCAACTGCTCAAATCAAATAGGTCTGGAGATAGTACCGGCCCTAGCAATGACCGGCTTTATGGGGGTGAAATGGTGTCGACTGGGCGCTAAAACCGAAGTGAACCGTTCAGGACGCGAGTTCGATTCTCGCCACTTCCACCAATACCGCAAACCCCTCTTCTCGCTCGCGGTATATAAATTGAAGAGGCTTTCTGTCCAAGCCGGCTCTAGACATTAAAAGAAACGGCGCCGTCATAGGCCGGATGTGGCGGCGCACCTATGCCACCGTAGCCCAATCGGCAGCAGGCACCAGACTTAAAATCTGTCAAGTACCAGTTCGAATCTGGTCGGTGGTACCAACGTATTATATACCCGTGTAGCAGAATTGGCATATGCGCTGCGCTAAGGACGCAGGTCTTTTGTGGGTTCAACTCCCACCATGGGTACCAGGGCGGTAGGGAATCCGACTATGAGTAGCGTACGATACGATTAGTTGGAGAAACAATCGATATCAAATACCTATAGGAAACCGCCCGCCATCTCATGGGATTGTAGTTTAATGGTAAAACACTGGACTGAAAATCCATATACGGTAGTTCGATTCTATCCTTTCCCACCAGCATAAACCCGTTGCGCGAGGGTCATCTGCGGCGCCAAGTTCAAATTAGGGCTGAAAGATGCGCAAGCCCATTTATGCTTCTGTAGCTCAGTCGGCAGAGCAAGTGATTAGTAATCACTAGGTCAAGAGTTCAAATCTCTTCGGAAGCTCCACACAAAAATAAACTAAAGAGGTAATAAAATGGATAGTTCAAATGGAAATCCCAAACACTTTACAATCGAGAATGTAGACCTTGCCGCGTTTGTCGAGGCTATTGATAACTGCAAAGGTCCAGTTATTCTCTTCACAGACGAGGGCGACAGGTTCAACCTCAAGAGTAAGCTTAGCCAGTTAGCCGGCATCTTCAATCTTATTGAGGGTGGCAAGCTCGCAAAGGCTAAGGTCTATTGTCCTAACGAAGAGGACGAAACAATGCTCTTCCGCCTTGGGCTCTTCGGTCCAGACGGGGAGTAATAAGCTCCCATAGTACAACTGGAAAGTACATCGGTCTTCTAAACCGAGTATCAGCGTTCGAGTCGTTGTGGGAGTGCCATATGCCTAACTGGTTGCAACTGGCAGACACGACTGACTCAAAATCAGTTTCTTCAGGGTTCGAGTCCCTGGTTAGGCACCATAATTTTTGACTTTTTCATAAAATTTATATATAATATATATAAGAAAAAAGAAAGAGAGAAACAAAATGGAAAGCAAATTATTTAACATTAGATGTGATAATTGTGGCGCCGAGTATAGAATTAACTCGCGCGGTGAAATGAATTGCCCATTTTGCGGTTCGAAAGTCTATCTTAACGATAAAGATTTTGAGGAATATCTCAACGCAAGAGAAGAGATGCTCATCAAAGATAAGAACGACAATGATTTCGCAAATGATTTAGGCGATGTACGACACAAGTGGAACAATGAACTTCAGGTTTTTCTTGATGCCGAAAATGGTAAGACAGTAAATCTGAAGTATTTTTATAGGTTTGATAGAGAAAATAAGACGGTATATGTCAGCAGAAATAAGGTAAGTATTCTTTATGATAATCCTAATGACTGCGACCGTGCCATTGAAAACTTTAAGAACCTTGAATATCCTAGCTCGGATATTGAGAAACTCTCTAAAGGTTTCCCTACAATCCTTGCTATTGTAAATCTTAAAGACAATAAGAAACTTTTGGTATTAGATAAAGTAGAAAACATCTATCCTTTGGCAATTTTTAATAAGTTGGACCCAAAGAATGTCGCATGGATTATTTCTCGTATGGAGAATACAGGCTGTATCTTACAGTTTAATTCTCTTGATTTTACAAACTTGACCGTTTATGATATTTACATAAACCCTAAAACACATCATGTCTTCTTCCTCGATGGTTGGGAGACCGTAGTACCTTCAAGCACTACAACAAGTTATCTCAAAGCGTTAAGACAAATCGCTAAGGAACAGACAATTTTAGGAAGAGCGCCTAAGAAGTACATCGACTTTTTAGAGGGCGCGCCAGCAAGAAGTGCTTATGATGATTTCTATGCTTGGGACGATGTAATCATGAATGGATTTAATGGACACAACTTCTTCCCGTTCACGGAAGATTAAGAGAGAAAAGGAGAAATTTTATGGGCGGCGGTAGTTACACAGCACACGATTGGGACAAATTAAGAGTAGCAAGGTCTATCACGAGAGATTCTAATGAAAAGGAACTCTTTACAAATGAAAGACTTTTGGATAAGTTTAATCCTAGATTCATCAACATGAGAGAGTCTAGAGATAGCGATGAGCATCCGAATTCTACACCGATTGCTATCGGCTTGGACGTTACAGGTTCTATGGGTTATCTTCCTGCTGAAATCATCAAGGAAGGACTTAACGAACTTATGAAGAAGCTGTACGCATCTCAGGTAATTCCTGACCCGCAGTTGATGTTTGCGGCTTGCGGCGATTATATGGATTATGCGCCTCTTCAGGTAACACAGTTTGAATCTGATATTCGTATTGCAGAACAGTTAATGGAACTTTGGCTTGAGGGTCATGGCTGCGGTAATGGCGGTGAAGATTATCAGTTATTCTGGTACTTCCTCGGTAAGCATACAGATACGGATAGCATGAAGAAAAGACATAAGAAAGGTTTTGCCTTTACGATTGGCGATGAACCCGTACATAACTATATTTATGGGGAAACATTCGAAAAGGTCTTTAATGAAAGACGCGGAGAAATGCGTACGGCAAAGGCAAGAGAAATTTGTGAAGAGAAGTATCATCTTTTCCACATAAATATTGACAATTACTATAATGACCACCATCAGGTTCCGGGCAGAACACTTGCCATTAACCGTGAAGATGTAAAGTATCTTCCCGAGATTATCATTACAGTTATCTGTAAGGTAATGGGCAAAGACCCGGCAGAGATTCTCGGTGAGTTAGACGCCAAGGTTAAGAGAATTGTAAATAATGCTATTAAGAATGTTCAGTTTGATAATTATGATGATGTGATTGAGGTATAAAATGATTAAGGCGGTTATTGGTGCGAACTACGGTGATGAAGGTAAGGGACTTGCAGTCAATTATCTTACCCGTAACAGAGACTCTTTAGTGGTAAGACATAATGGTGGCGCCCAGTCTGGGCATACTGTTGAGGTAGGAGATGCGCGTTATGTCTTTCATGAGATTGGCTCTGGCACCTTTAACGGCGCCCATACCTTCTGGGATAAAACATATCACCCTGACCTCTATACATTCAATAAGGAATACTGGGAAGTCCAGAACCTTATCGGAGACCGCCCGATTGTTTATGCCGACGAAAATGCACTTATCACTACTATTGATGATGTATTTTTGAATTGCTTTAAGGAGAGTGCCGTAGGCCATTTCGGAAGCTGCGGCATGGGCATTTGGGAATGTGTCTGCCGCAATAATGCAGGATATGGCATCACAATTCGCGATGTACTAACCTTAAACATAAATGAATTGTACGACCGTCTTAGCCACATTCGTGAAAATTATAGTAAGGTAAGACTTGGATACTACTTGAATAAGTATGGTACTAACCCTAATGCTGATTTTTATAAGGAAATGCTGTTAGATACCAATACTATGTGGAACTTTGCTTACAATGTAAAGGAAGCGAAGAGACACATTTATGTAGTAAGAGGCCTTGGCGATATAATCGATGACTACGATGATGTGGTATTCGAAACCGGTCAGGGTTTGCTTTTAGACGGCGACTACGATATTGATAACGGCACTCCTTCTAAAACAGGCTTGTTCAATATCGTAAACACTTTGAATGGTTTGGGTAAGCATCTTGATGAGGCGATTTATGTAACCCGTACATATCTTACAAGACATGGCGCGGGCGCCTTCGACAATAAGATTGATGTTGGTTTTATTGATAAGACTAATGTCTTCAACAAGTGGCAGGGTGACATCCAGTATGGTGCTTTCGGAGATATTAAAGACTTGGAAAAGCGCATTAACGCTGATTGTACCTTTGCCGGCATCAAGCCTCATCTTCTTGTAACTCATGTAGATACTACTGATGGTAAGTTTATTACTACCAATGGAGAAGTAGATATCGAAAAGTTGAATCTTGAGAAGATTTATGTATCTGACAATAGATTTGGCGTAACTGGAGTAATCGGAGCAGTATAAATTTTGACTTTTTCGGAAAATTCCAGTATAATATATATAGAAAAAGTTGAGAACGGTGGAGCAAACAGACTCTCCCTAACTAACGCGTAAGGGCTTCGCGTAGCCGTTCTTATATATGGGGCTGTGGCGCAATGGGAGCGCAGGTGCTTTGCACGCACAAGGTTGAGGGTTCAAATCCCTTCAGTTCCACCAGCGTTAGTCGAACGATGCAAGCCAAAGGTTCGACAGGACTTATTCCTATAAGATAGCGGTACTAAACTTTCCGTTAGGAAACAAGGGGGTGTTCCAAAGTTAGTCCCGACCTCACTCGCGCAACGAGGTCGGGCCGCGTATCGGGGTGTAGCTCAGTTGGTAGAGTGCCTGGCCTGGGACCAGGATGCCGCAGGTTCGAGTCCTGTTGCTCCGACCACTACGGAATTGCGTTAAGAGTGTGTATTAGGACGCATAAGCAACTGAGCGTGGTTAGAGTTGCGGCAGAGAGAACTGCCTGTTCTGCAGAACTAATCAAACTCAAGTCCGAGTTATCCAATGTTTGGTCATGAACGAGCATTGGACGATGAAGACGAATTATGTAAAGTAATCGAGCAAGCCAGCGCCGAGTGCAGAAAGCTCGTTAAAAACATGGTTACGGCATGGGTATTGGAAATCTGGGTTCGACTCCCGGCTCGTCCGTTAGGGCGTGTAGTTTAAATGGAAAAAACGCCATTCCCACTTTTACTTATATACTCGTATAGCTCAGCAGGGATGAGCGTCTGTCCTACAAACAGAAGGCCCAAGGTTCGACCCCTTGTACGAGTACCAAAGTCTACGGAGGACTATAAACTGCCGTATAGCTCGGTAACTCGATTAGCGTCTAAGTGTATGATAAGTACATGAGTCCGAGCGTTCATATGCCGGTGTAATCCGTTAAGGAGGCGGGACGGTCTGTAAAATCGTTACTATTTAGTTCGAGTGGGTTCGATACCCTCGACCGGCACCACTTTTTATATTGGGATGTCTTTCAATGGCAGGAAGCGCGTCTGATACACGTGTAATATAAGTTCAATTCTTATCATCCCAACCATAAGCACTCGGATGGCCATGCAACCAATCCGACGGGATTACTCTTTATCTAGAGTTTTGGAGTGCTATATAAATAAATATGGGCCTCTTATAGAATGGTAGTTGCTTCATTCTATCAATATTGAGCTTGTCCTCGACGGTATTGAGGGTGCGTCTTATAAGCGTATACACAAAGTTCGACTCTTTGAGGCTCAACCATTTATGCAGGTATAGTATAACGGTTATTACACGACCTTGCCAAGGTTGAAATGTGGGTCCGACTCCCATTACTTGCTCCACTTTACATGAGGTTTGTAGTGTATTGGTATGCACGGTAGGTCGTGGCCCTACAGGTATGAGTTCGATTCTCTTCGCTCCTCCCAATTATGCATCTGTTGTCGATCGGTTCGGCGTGCGGTCTGCAAAATCGTATTATGTAGGTTCGAGTCCTATCGGATGCTCCAATATACTCTTGTAGGCTAACGGAGAAACCCTCTGGCTACGGACCAGATATTGCAGGTTCGAATCCTGTCGAGAGTACCATATATTCTCGGGTGGCGCAATAGGTGGCGCAACCGGCTGTTAACCGGTGGGTTGTGGGTTCAAGTCCCACCCCGAGAGCCAATACGCGCAGTTACCGAAATTGGTTATACCGGCGTTGACTTGAAATCAAATGTGTCCGCAAGGGCCTGTGGGTTCGAATCCTACACTGCGCGCCAACACACTCGTATAGTATAACGGCAATACGCCTGACTCTGACTCAGGAGTTCGAGGTTCGAAACCTTGTGCGAGTGCCATTTTTTACATCAGTGTAGTGCTAGTGGTAACACGACGGTCTCCAAAACCGAAATCCGGGGTTCGATTCCTCGCGCTGGTGCCAATAATTTTGACTTTTTTTCAAATTTCATATATAATATATATAGAAAAAAGAAAGAAAGGAAAATAAATATTATGAAGTCTTCAGACTCTTTTGTAATTATAAGAGATTCACAGGGTTATCGTGTAGAGAACTTCTATCTGTTTCCTGAGGAGAGAAACCTTGAGGAACTTACCGAGAAGATTTGCCGCTATGCAGCAGAAGTCTGGTGCTTTAATGATTGCAGCGACGAAGATATCATAGCAATGTATATTGGCGGCCGCGAAGTAAAGTATATGGGTTGGCAGCCTGGTATGCTCTATGAGTTCTATGATGCAGAAACTAAAGAGGTAATCTGGAGTCGTAGGTTCCCTCAGTGGGACCATTGATATGCGAAGGTCGCATAGAGGCCGAGTGCAGAAGTTTGCTAAATTTCCGAACCTTAACGGGTTCCGTGAGTTCGAATCTCACCCTTCGCGCCATAAGGGATAGCCTTGCCCGTGTCAGAAGTAGGCCGTGTTCTCAGACGTCACCGGAGACGCTTTACACTTTTTAGTCGAAAAAGAAAGTGCGTGTGCATGTATGCGGCACATAGGGACTAGTGGGATGACAACCACAACGCATCAACTCTTATGAGGATAGAAACGAAAAGGCAGTTCATGTGCTATCCTCTCTGCTTAAATAAGAGTAAAGTGGCTAGGCAGTACGCCTTTGGCCCACCACCCGATACTTAAAAGTCGGGGAACTCCAGAGATAATCTCTGCACCCGAGGGTTGAGCCTCGGAAGGAGTTTTAACAAATAGCGTAATATCTCCTTACTATAAAACCAAAACGCGATGTGTAGTTCGAATAGACTTTATTTCGATGGTGGCTTTGGTAGGCTGTGCCGCAAACAACCTACTACCAATATAGGGGTATCGCCAAGTCGGTAAGGCACAGGACTTTGACTCCTGCACGCGTAGGTTCGAGTCCTACTACCCCCGCCATCATTAAAAGAAGAAAGGAACAGAATTATGAGCAATACTAAATCAGTTACTAAAGCAGAACTTTCAGAGGCTATTTATGGTCTTCTTGGCTTGATTATCGTAGCCTTTGTCGTTGCTTGGGGAGTAATGGTACTTTGGAACGCACTTATCCCCGTAATCTTTGTAAGTGCAGGTATCGGCGCCATTTCTTACTGGCAGGCATTAGGACTTTGTTTCCTCGTAAGACTTTTGGTCGGTAGTAATATAAAGTAAAATTTGAAACTTTTTCGAATTTCATATATAATATATATATGAAAAAGAAAAGGAGAACAAAATGAAAACTGTGAAGTTGAAAGACGGAAGAGTCATCAAAGTAGTTTATCCTGAAGAAGTTGAATTTACTTTAACTCAAGAAGATAAAGAAATGGATGCTAGGGCGCGCGAAGCAGTCCGGGCCGCCATTGAGAAACAAAAGTTTCTTGAAAATCTGAAGAAAAATAAAACTTGAAACTTTTTCAAATTTCGTGTATAATATATGTATAAAGTTAAGAAAGGAAGAGAAAATAACAGAGCCACGCCGTTCTCTATCGGACTTGAAATCGCGCTCGTCTTAACTTTTTATTGAATCTTGAAAATTTAATACGGCTGGTTTCGGGTCGTTAGATAAACTTGGTAACAAGGATAAAGCAGTAGAAGTCTTCTACCTATTGCGACATCAATATTGGTGTTCATCGGAAAACCTATACAATCTACCTCAACCTAAGGCGCAAGGCCAACTGGTACGTGCTATGGAATGGGGACGATATTGGGATATGTCGTCAACACTTGGAAACAGGTGAAGATTGGTAGTTCTTTAGTATAAGCGCCGTAAGCGCAAGTGCTGAATTAACAAGTTTGGGGAGTCTGAAAGCGAAAGACAGGTTTCCTAAAGGAGAGTAAGTCGATAACAAGACGAGCAGAGTTGCGATGGATGGACTGTACTCAAAAGGTACGGGTGTCCAAGGAGCAGCCTCGTAATTCATGGAAGATTTCACCAAAATAGCTCAATGGGTAGAGCGTATTGCTGATAACAATAATGTCGCAGGTTCAAGTCCTGCTTTTGGTCCCATAGTTTAATAGCAAAAGTGCTGCTCACCGAACATCTGAAAATGGACTTATCCATCTGTAATATGGTGGCTTACAAAGCTCGCAAGGCGATGTAAGAGAAAGTACAAGTAGATGCAACTCTAACAGACCGCAATCTGTGAAGCTCGCAAGGCAGAATGTGTCCAAAGGAAATCTATGAGGTGTCGGTAAGTGTTTGATAGTTTTCTCAAAACTATTGTCCATCACGGCTACACTCTAATCGGGTGTGTGATAGAAGTTGCCAACAACTTCGAATGTCGCTGATAAAACCTCAATAATCTCAGGGTTTTCGTTATACAAGTTTGGTAGGTATCTTGTTAAAAAACCTATCACCAAAGTGACAAGAGCTAACCTCGCGCAATCCGGATTCGCCGAGGAGAAAGACATAACTGGTTGGACCCAGCAAGTGGAATAGGCACACTTATACAACAATATCCGTTTGTACAAGAAATTTCGGGAATACCAATGGAGACCCGTGGAATTGTCTGAAGTCACTTCCCTATAGTTTGGTAGGTTCTTTCAAAACCTACTGCCAGGGAGTCCCCTTGCCCAGCACCAAAAAGAGGAGGGAGCCTTTCCCCTCATGGAGGCCCGGTTAACCGTGTCAGGTGGTTACGTAGAACGGCTCGCGATTGATAGTTGGCGGAAAACTATCCATAGGTATGGCTATGTTTGTGAATCGGTGCTTCACACCATATATGTCGCATTGGTGTAGCGGTAGCATCACTGCCTTCCAAGCAGACGGCACGGGTCCGAGTCCCGTATGCGACTCCAATAGGTATTGAACCTGATACCTGCTCGCAACAAAAGTCAGGCGTGGGAGAGTAACGAAAGTACTCCACTCTTTATGGCTTCAGTTAAGAAAGTCATGGATAGGGCTTGACAGGGTCCTCGCCCAGTTATCGGACGCGATTTTTTTATGCTGGGATAAGGTTGCTCCACTGTCACTTCGTCAGCCAGTGAGGAACTGAAGGACATTAACTAGGAACAACTGGAAGTCCACCTATCACATTATAAATGGTAGGTGGATTTTTGTAATTTGATTTTTTTATAAATTTCCTATATAATATATATAGAAAAAAAGAAAGGAAAAAATAAAATGATAAAGGTAAATGAGTTAGTTCTTACTAGAGAAGACCACGGTGATAAGCTCTTTGAAGTTATGGGCGATGCTCTTAAGGTCTTACTCAATTCTGGATATGTATGTAAAGTGCGCGCGGACGAACCGGGTTTTGGCATCTACGTAATTGAATATGCAAGTGATGACCCTGAACTTACTCCTATTGAGTTGGTTTGGATAGATAGTGAAAAGCAGTGGATTGCAGACGCAGAAGACAGAGAGGAAGGATAAAATTATGGGACTTGATATGTACTTAATGCGCGCCAATAGAGAAGAGGCAGAGGGTTGGAAGAACCTTTCTTATGATGAACGAATTAGTGTTATGGACCAGAGTCCCTGGACTGAAGTTTGCTATTGGCGCAAGGCTAATCAGATTAGACAGTGGTTCGTTGATAATTGCGATTATCCCGCAGACGGAAACTGCGATGAGGTAGAGGTAACAAAAGAAAACCTTGAAGCATTGATAGATACTTGCCGCAAGGTAATAGAGAACCATAAGTTAGCAGATGAATTACTTCCTTGTTCGAAAGGTTTCTTCTTTGGTAGTCAGGACTATGATAAGTGGTATTTTGAAGACTTGGAACATACTATAACCACTTGTGAAGATGTAATCAAATCTACGAACTGGGAAAAAGAAATAATTACTTATAGTGATTGGTGGTGAGTTTATGGCTAGTGATATTCATATGCACATTATTTCCGACAACGGCGAATATAGATATAATGATATGTTCGACGGCGTGCGCGATTATGAATGGTTTGATAATATCTGTAATAAATATCATACTAACTTCTGTTATGATAGTTTTCCTAAGGTAAGTGGAATCCCAGATGTGGCGCCCGATGCAATCAAGAAAGACAAAGAAGATGTAAGTTATTTCGATTTCTTCTATGTAAGGGTAGGAGAATTCCTGGAATGGTTCAATCGCTTAAGACCTGATGTAGATGCAGGTTGGGTATCTACTTATGAAATGTGGCTGTATCAGGCAAAGGGTATTGCGCCCGAAGAGATACCTCATGAACTCGATGAAGATTGTAATGCATTGGATTATCACTTCATGGAGATTGAAGACCCTGAGGATATGTCCAGAGCATTATTTGAATTCATTGTAGACCATAAGGATATTGGTCTCGAAGATTATATTGTATATTACTTTGACAATTAAATTTTGACTTTTTCGTAAAATTCGTATATAATATATATATAAGAAAAAGGGAAAAGGAAAAACTTAAAGGCTGACATGAGGCCAGAAACCAACATCAGGGTAGTTGGGGTGGTAAACGAGAGTGATAGCCGGCGCCTTACAAAATTGCGTTCAGGATGAATGAATCCGTGGGGTTCAATTCCCCCTGGCCTTGTGTGAGCCTTTAAGTTATATTTGTCCTTCTATCGAGATTCTAAAGGTCGTGGACATTAAATAAGCCAGCATCTCGAAAATGACTAAGCACAGCCATACTGGAAAGTCTTAGTGACGGAACCCGTCAAAGTGGTTAGATAGACTTGGTTTGCCTCGACAGGCCTCGAAAGAGATACTTAACCTGCGCTAGCGTAAGGGTTTATAGAATGGGAGCAGGCAAACCAGAAAAACCAAGTCTGTCGCACGAAAGTGTCAGTCATACAATGGAAGTATACCAGACTTTTAATCTGGGCATGAGGGTTCAATTCCCTCCTGACGCACCAATTAAATGGGTTTATGGTATAACGGTTATTACAGCAGACTCTTAATCTGTCATATTAGGGTTCGAATCCCTATAGACCCACCACCGGCCAGTAGGCCAAAAGCGTTACATGGATTTGACAACTTAAACTACCACCGGCGAGGCTGCGTCGCGCTTGCGCGTACACTAACGCTCGATATGTGGCTTAGTGGGAACGCTATATAAGAAGCAAAGTAAAGTTGTACTGAACTAAATATAAAGGAGAAATATAATGGGTACTTTTTCAAGAACAATCCTCAGAAAATCAGCAAGAACCGCTATGGAGAAGGAAGGAATTACACGCATCAATAAGAAAAAGCGTGACCCCGAGACAGATAAGACATATTCATTCTTCTCACTTCATTGGAGAGATTTTGCTCCTCACAAGGAAGATAAGTAAGCTCGTATAATTCAGGAATATAGAGGCCGGCGCAATGTGCGCCGGCTTATTTTAATTTGACTTTTTTCGAAATTTCTGGTATAATATATATAGAAAAAGTAAAAGGAGAAAAATAAAAATATGGCATATAGTGATTATGGAGCATTCGTCTATCTCAATGGCTACAGACGAACAGATAAGGAAGATGTTGCTACATTTGCAACTGACGAAGAAACATTTGGTATGGATTCTGCGGAGATTCCAAGTGGTTCTCGAATTTTGATGAATATTCTTCACCAGAAAGATACCAATAATAACATCAGAATTCACCATGGTATTCTTGGCGATGGAGATATTCGCGTTGAATGTCATAAACAGGGCAGACCTTGTATTGTTGAAGCTACTGAAGATGGATTTAATGAAGTTGAATATTGTGATGAAGACACAGATTTCTATGATTATTGCATTGACTTCGAATATAAGGGTTATAAATTTCATTTTGAAAATGGTGAACCCTATTACGCAAGAATGGTAACACCCGAAGGCGATGTTTGGGAATGTGAGTATGATTATTGGTATGGCGCAGGTTTTTGATAAGGAGAAAGATTATGACTAAGGCACAGAAAGTAGAATTTATTTCAATGGTTTTGAATATTGCACTAGTTCTTATTTATACTAGTTCAACATTTGTATTCCTTATGAATGGATATACAATCGCAACAATCTTAATGGCAATGGCAACTATATTGGTTACTATCACTTTGGTTATGAGATGTTACATAGCGGTAAGAAAAGGAGAGTAATATGAAGTATTTTATTGGTACATACGACAACGGATATTGTGGCTGCGATGTAGAAGTTTATATGATTGCTGATACAGAAGAGCAGGCATGTCAGTGGATGTCAGACGGTCTTGATACTTATGGATATGACTATATGGTTAATGCCGATTTTGATGATGATGAAGTAGATGACTGCTATTGGGCGAATGTAAACTTCGAGGTAAGAGAGGCTACTCAGGAAGAAATTGATGAACAAGATGCAGATGTTTGGGAAGATATAAGAAATTTATGAGGTCGGGCGCCGTATGAGAATTATAGATAAGAATAATGATTATTACGACTACCTTCAGGTCCGGGATGATGATATTGTCTTTGATAGACGCGGTTCAATTCCTCTTTCCAAGACGGATATACTGGAATGTATTGATAGACGAGACTTCCGCTTTCATGAACCTTTTATCTCCTTACTTCTCCAGTGCGGCGCGACCTATTGGTTACTCCTCGCTGAGGGTAAGGATAAGAAGACAATAAACTACGAAGATAAGTTTACCGATTATAATATTGAAGTCTTAACTTCTTGGAAGGATTATGACAAACCTTTAGAGGTTCTTCGTCTTCAGTGGATTTCGATTGGACACATTTGGTACTATGATTATTATGATGTAAGTTATAAGAATCGCCATATAGTAAAGACCCTGGATAGAGATAAGCTGGCTCGCGAGACTCCAAAGTTTAAGGACGCGATTATACAGAAAGACTACGATGTAGTTCATACCTTTGGAAAAGATAAAATTCTTCTTCTCAAATCTGTGGGCATTCCGCTTATCATCAGTCCAGATGAAATCTACAATGCGATTGATGAATGCTTTTCATTGATGAAGACGGGCGCAGAGTCCACAGTTGCAGAAGGCACTACAAATAATGATAAGATAAAGAATCACGGTTTCGACACAAAGACATCTTTTAGAGGTAAATAATAATGATTACAGAGCAGGAAGTATACGAAGCTTTAAAGAATAATACTAATGTATTGGATTATGGCGAACATGAGTGGGATAATACTTGGTTAAGAGATATTCCAGATATGACAAAGCGCCTTAACGAATATGGAGATAGACTTGTTGGTTGGTTTCCACTCACTACACCCGCTTATTGTTGTGGTATAAAGCAAGATATCGGAATAGTGGCTGAGAGAGAAGATGGTAGTAGATATTGGTGTCACTTCATGTCAGAGTTGGTTGAGAAATACGTCAAAAGATACGAAGGTGAATAAGATGACAGAGCACGACGGATTTGGATGTACATACAAGGAGTGGAGAGAGCAAGTAAAGCTCTTTGAGGAAGTGCTTTTATCTTGGAATGGTACTATTAACGCTGATTGGTCCTGTCCTGTAGATGATACTGTAGTAGCTACAAGAACTCAACCTATATTAAGTGAAAAATATGTATGTCCTTATTGCGGCACAGTCTACTATGTAACCGACGGTGGTTTTGTGCCGGGATGTCAGAACTGTGGTGGCACTTTAGGAATCGAGGAAGACTAAATGGTAGCAACAATAAGTGTTAATATAGATGTAGAGGCCGCAAGAAATGCATTGTATATCTCATGCGGCGGCTATGAAGATTCAGAGAAGATACTGAATATGAGCGATATGGAAGTTATAAGGGCCGCGCTCAAGCATT
>Ga0265300_10003055_pt1 | contig 13912 bp, 8 predicted proteins | sample AusTroGonzalo_MG_FD_193482 | JGI IMG/M metagenome (GOLD analysis project Ga0265300, IMG submission 193482) | Bovine rumen microbial communities from tropical cattle in Woodstock, Queensland, Australia - Gonzalo_03 | ecosystem: Host-associated > Mammals > Digestive system > Stomach > Rumen ... | reverse complement strand
ATGGTGTATCTGCTGTGGGTTGGGGACGGTTATCGACAAGTCGGATGAATCCTCAAGGGGGAATGTCACAGACCCTATCTCGCGGTAGTCGTCGTCCTTGTCGAAGTCGGGCTTCTTGCCGGGCTCAAAACAGACGAGCTTGCGCATCGCCTTGTCGGGCGTGATCCACGGCCCGCCTGACATCGACCACCCGGGACAGTTCTGCATCTTGAAGGATATCCCGCGCCTATGGCACTCCGTCTCGGCGAACTTGACGAGATCAACCCAGTTCTCGCTCAGGCAAGGAACCATGTTCGTGACGCCGGGCCACGGCTCGTCCTTCTCCCAGCCGCCGTGAAAAAACTGAATCCCCCCAATTCCGGCCTCAGCAATCGCGGAAATATCGGCAGCAATACCTTCCTTGGAAGCGTTGCCGCCGATTATGTGAAACCACGTCTCTGGTCGGCAAGAAGAGCGCGACTCAGCGGTCATCCATTTCGCCGTATCGGTTTCGCGGTCGTCGCCAGTGGCGTTGAGAATGGTTTTTACCAGTTCTGGGTCTGCGTTGTAAAGCATGAACGAGACGCCTTTGAATGCGCCGCCGTCTTTCAGCACCTTCAGTTCGCAGTCCCTTGCTGTGCATAGGGTTTCCAACAAACGAATGCGTTTCCATCCAATTGACTTGCCGCGCAAGATCGCCTTTCCATCCGCGACAAACTCCCACTCGTCCACTTGCTCGCCGTTCGAGAGGTCCTCGCGCATGACGACGACATTGAACGGTTCACCTATTTTGGCCTCATGTGCGAAAAGCGCGTTACGCATGACGCCGAACCCAGCGAGGGCACGAACATCGTCCGCGTCAAGCCGTCCAGACTTGTCCGGCGCAATACCGATGTTCAGCGTGGCGGCGTTGCCGACGGACGAGAGATAGAGTTTCATCAAGTATGCCGCGCTCTTCGTCGTGCCACGCTCGCTCTCGTGGTAGAACCAGCCGCGCCGCAGAGGGAAATCGGCCTCGATCGGGTGAAACGTTGAACCGCCGACGATTCCTGTATTGGCCCACACCTTGTAGTTGTCCCATATTCCGTCGTAGTGCCCGCCCGTTGAACGAGAATCAGGATCGACCATGCCGCGCTCGTTGCCGCCAAAGCGGAAATCTGCCTCGTCCATCTCGTTGAAGATGCAGACCTTGGGCTGGAGCTTGCGCACCATCGCAAACGTCTCGGTGTCGTAGCGGTAGTAGCCAGACGGAATCTTGCGCTTCTCACGCGCCCCGCCATAATATCCATCGCCGCCGTTCGCGCCGTCAAACCACATTTCAAAGATCTCGCCGTAGCCGCCTGAAAGAAGTTCGCGAATCTGCTTCTGAAACACGTCGGTTACATACTTATCCGTTCCGTATGAGGCGTTGTTCCTGTCCCACGGCGAGACATATACGCCAAACTTCAACCCCTGTCGCCTACATGCCAGTTCCATCTCCTTGACGTAGTCTTTACCAAACGGAGTTTTGGAAATATTGTGTGCCGTCGTCTTAGTCGGCCAGAGGCAGAATCCATCATGGTGCTTTGCAACTATTATGAGTCCGCCTATTCCGCCCGCCTTGCATGCTCCAACGATCTGGTCGGCTTCAAACTTGTCAGGATTCAGCATTGCGGGGTCTTCGTCGCCAAAGCCCCATTCCCTATCCGTGTAGGTGTTGAGTCCCCAATGGACGATGCCGTAGATTTCAGGCCCTTCCGCAAGCCTTGCCGCCTGCACAGGGCGCGGTGCTGGACGTGATGTAGCACCACACATAAGCGTTGTCATCACATAGGCAACGCACACCGCAGATACCATCTTCTTTTTCGCCATATAGTTCACATCCCATTATTGCCCGCATGGCTTCGACTGCGAGAAGAACCAATCGAGAACTTGAGTGTCGTTATACGTCGGAATCCAGCATCCATGACCCTCGCCCGGATATTCGCGGTAGCGCACATTCCCGTCGCACTGCCACAACGCGGACACCATCTGCCGCGAGCGCACGACCGGAACCGCATCGTCTTTGTCGCCGTGGAACGTCCATATCGGCACGGAACGGATCTTCCACGCAAGCGAGGGGTCGCCGCCGCCGCAAACCGGCATTGCCGCCGCAAAGACTTCGGGGCGTCGCTGCACGATGTCCCATGTGCCGTAGCCGCCCATGGAAAGCCCCGTCACGCGGACACGCCCTGCATCTATCGGCAGTTCCTTGATCGCATTGTCGAGAAGTTCCATTACCAAGGCCATCGGCTCAGAAGGATTTTCGGGCATCTTGTGCGCAAGCTGGCTCCACGGTGTATCAACCCACTGCTTTCCGGCGGGGCACTGCGGCACAAGCACGTATCCTTCTATCCCCTTCTGCTTCATGTAGGAAACGAGCGGCCACACGCCCCAGAGAAGTTGCATCGCGTTGTCGTCGCCGCGCTCTCCTGCACCGTGGAAAAACAGGACTAGCGGATATTTGCACCCAGCTTCCACCTTCGCGGGCGAAAGGATTCTATAGCGCAACAACCCGCCCCCTGCTCCATTGAACACCTTCGCCTCCATGACTGCCGCCGCATTAGTCACGACAGCCGTCGCCCTGGGCGGCAATGGAAACGTCTCCGCCGCCCCACTTGCGAGTGTCACCAACACACAGACTACACCTACTGCAAACATCATCTTCTTCTTTGTCATTGCCATATTGCTTACCCCAGATGATACGCAAAGGGATTTGCTTCGTGGAAGCTATCGCCCGAACTCCACCGTGACGGAAGCCTCCAAGACTGAGTCGAACTTGACGGATCTCAGTACAGGCGAGGCGCGGCCAGGATTCTCCACCGTCTCCTCGCCCCAAGACCACTCGCCGCCGCTCGCCTTGACGTCGAATGCAAGCGACGTCTTGCCGTCCTCGCCGACCACCCGACCATCATTAAATCCGCCAAGCGACACAACCGGCACTTCAAAAGATGACGGCTTTGAAAACACGACATAGTCCGATACCGAGAACTTCCCGTTCGCACGGTCGTAGACAAATGTGCGGACAAGGCTTTTGAGCTCCTTCGCCCTGTACGCAGACGATATGTCGAGGACAACAACGTCCCGATCCGGCGCGAACTCGGTCTTGACGACCTTTGCGGCCGATTGTGCGCCAGGTTCCTGCAACATCCCGGCGACGCGCGGTACGGGGTGCGCATAGGAGCTTAAGACCTTCGACTCGTATCGCCGATTTGAAAATGTCCTGCTCGTATAAATCTCTCCGCCTGGATCGCCCGTGACAATGGCTCCGTCAAGCGCCACGTTGTATGAACCGAGGTCGTTGTGGTTGTGGAGTTCATCGTTGTTGCCACCCTTGAAGCCGACAGACAACCCATTGGCCCCGCGCATGATCCAGACCTGTCCAACCGGAAACTCGGTGCGAAGGGGCATGGGGGCTTCCCTGGCGCCGGAAGGCGGCGGCAGTTCGCCGGATACAAGCAGCAAAACGCCGCGCTCCTCCCTCCAGCCTCTCTCAGAAGTGGGACCGTAGGCGGCCGCAAAAGCGGCAAGCGGGTCGAACATCTCCGCTTCCTCGCAGGTGAGTTCCGGCCAGACGCGGCGCACGAGAGCAAGGCATCCAATGGATGGTGCACCCGTCCCATCGGAGAAAGCGGGCGATAGCCCCTTCTCCAACCTGTAACCATATGCGTATTCGGCGGCCTTGCGATAGACGGGATCCGAGAAGACGTCCAACTTCCCGTCGCTTGCATCTCGCAACACGTTTCCGAGCATCAGGAAATGGCCGAAACCATAGTTCCAGTAGTGCATTCCCTCACTACAGTAGCCGTCAGAGAGAAATCCTCCGCGCGCGTAGAATGTGAGCCCGCGCATCGCTTTCCGGACGAAATACGCCCTGTCCCTCGGGTCTTCGAGAAGTTCAAGCGCGGCCGAGACGACATTGTCATGGCACACCGCATTCCAGTTGTTGGGGCCCTTGATCCAATGGTGCCTGATGGGATCTTCCGTGGAAACCGGGAACCCTTCCGGGTACTCAAGTGCATACGAAAGCCGCAAGGGACCGAAAATCCTGCGCTCCGCCTCGCTGCGGATTTTCGCGGCAGTCTCCGGCGGAATGGCGTCGCCAGCGATTGCGAGAGCACAGGCGAGGTATGAAGCGATCGCAGTAGACCCAAGCTCCGCAAAGGGAGAAACACCACGAAACGAGCCCATCCCGCCGTCGGACAGGTCGTGCGCGGGCAACGTCCACGACTTCATCGAACAAATTGCGTCAATCGTCTCGACGAGCGGCCTGGCGAAGCGCCCCTTGCGATCTATCGCCTCCGCCATCGCCAGCAGGACGAGCCGCCGGTTCCGTGAATGGAACCGATCCTGGTACTGCTTGCGGTCGCCGGTCGTCCAGAAAAGAAGGTAGAGGTCGTCCGGCGCTTCCGCGATTGGCTCTCCGGCGACCTTCTCGGCCGCCTCAAGAATCATCTTTGCCCCAGGCGTTTCCTTCAGCGCCGACCATCTCTTTGCGTCTCCTTTTGGGAACCATGTTCCTTGGGGAAGCGCAGCAAGAACATTCTCAAGGTCCTTGTCTTCTGCCTTAAGGGCGCGGAACCTCAAAAGCGCCTCGAGGAAATAGTAGTCGCCGTAGTCGAGCGCCGTGTCAATCTCCGAACCACCTGGCTTGTGCCCGACACCATGCTTGAGCAGCCAGTCGCCGTTCTCGCCGGGCTCGGCGAAATAGGCAGGCGAGGAAAGCGCAAGAAGCTGCTTCACCGCAAAAGTGCGGAACTTCCGCCGCAGCGGCGCGTCAACGTAACGCGAAAGCTCAAGAAGCGCAGAAGCCATGACCGCTCCGGCGGAACTGTCGCGCTCTTCTCCCTTTGCGCCATAGTCCCAGTAAGGTATGCCGTCCTCCGGCATGTCGGGATGGTTCATCGCGTATTCCGCAAGCTTCTTCGCAAAGTCGAGGTACCGCACGTAGCCTGTCATGCGATACATCATTGTATAGCCGTAGATTCCCCAGCTTTGGCCACGCGCCCACGCCGTTTCGCACGAAAGTCCCTGCCCGCGTCTGATTTCCTGCACCCTGCCGACGAATCCCGGACGCTGGTCGTAGTTGAGCACGTGATATGTCCCGCCGTCCGCGCGAAAGTGGTGCTTCATCGTGACATCGGCATGGGAACGCGCAATTGCCGCAAACGTGCCGTCCTCTGTGAATTTTGAAACCTCTTCGAGAAGTTCCAGATTCATCATGTTGTCTGGGATGACGAGAAAATCCTTGTTCTCGTCGATTGTGCCCCAGCTCCTGATGAGCCCAAGTTCAGGTTTGAAGCGCTTGGAAAGCGACTCGGCCGTTTCGCGCAGAAGACTGTCGTACTTGTCGGTCTTCAGCAGCCGCTTGGCGTTGCCGAATGAACAATGCATGATGAAGCCGACGTCGTGGTTGTCGGTGACCGTCGAGTTGGGTGCAAGCGACTCCGTCCACACCGTCGCACGGTCTTTGAAGAACGCGTCGCCTGTCGCCTCGTAGAGATACCAGAGCGACCCCGGAAAGTGGCCGGACGTCCATCCGTAGATCGAACACATGTCAAGCGCCCCGTTCTTTGCATTCCATCCATGCGGAACCTGCCGCTCGACGTAGGGCTTGATTTGAGCGGAAGATCGGTCTTCCGGCACATCTCGCGAATTCATCAGCGGTGTCGCCGCCGCGTCAAGCGCCCGGTAGTGCGCTGCGCACCTTGCGATGACGTCCGGCAACAGGGACAAAAGGCGCTCCTCCTGGGAACCGTCGTTCGTCGGAAGACCGGCATCGGCCGCATGACAAGCAAGCGCCGCCCAAGCACCTACGACAAACGACATCTTCATGATCTTTGACATATTCTTTCCTTTTTTCTGACGTTACTGATAAAGGCCAATGCTGCACCCCGAAGAACCGACATTAAGCAAAGGCGAGCCGGGCTTAAGCCGGTAGTCGCCACGCGCCGAATCCTTGAAAAGCGGGTCGGCGGCAACAAGTCCCGGAGCAGACACTTTCGCCTCGTCCTTCACCGATATGGGAGTCTTTACATTCCATATCGCGTTATTCGGAGCATCAACCACCCCCTCAACAATAGAAATCCCCGTTGCCGTTTCCAGAATGGCGTTGTCGCGGATGACGATGCGCATATTTGGTTTCTGCTTTGCAAGACTCCAGCCATATCCGCAACGACAGACAACGTTGTTGGCAAAAACATTGTCCGAGCCCAAAGGTTGCAACGCAGAAAACGCCGCGCCCTTCACATCCTCAAAGAGATTTGCTGAATAAAGATTGCCAGTCACGCTCCACCAAGAAACAATTCCCGACGAACCGCCAAAAAACGAATTGCCGACAAACTGGCAACGGCGAGCGGCGAAGTTGACTATACCGCGACCGCAATCCGTGAAACGGTTATTCGCAAATTCCGTCTCTTGCGCCGCATTTACGCGCATCGCCTCAGAACGGCACTCGACAAACTCGTTGTTGGCAAAACGCCCCGCTTTAGTCTGAAACGCAAACAGCCCTGGATCGCACCCGACAAACACATTGTGGGCAACCTCCGCGTCCTTTGTGTTAACGATGGCGATTCCTGAAGAGTCCTCCACGTTGCATCCGACGATGCGGACAGTCGCACCTTGAACCCTCACGGAACCGATATACCACTTCTGGTCTTTGACGGGATCGACAGCATTCAAACCTCTCATGCGGCAACCCTCAAGTCGCAACCCACCATTTACAACGCTGACGCGCCAAGCGTTCGTTATTACACCTTCGGCAAGAAATGCGGCGTTCGTCGCCGCAAGAGTCCCTTCTCGGAGGTCGATGCGCCCATCCCCAACAAAGCGAACAGTCGCGCCGGGCTTGACAAGAATATCCTTCGCGAGAATCTTCACGACTCTATCAATAGTCTTCTCGCCTTCCCACACAACCGTTTTTCGGGCGGAAGACGCAACCGCGCAAAAGACCGCGAAAACAGCAACTGTCCATCGGCCCACGATCATTTCCTCTCCCGCAACCTTATGCCGGTGAAGTATTCTATCGCCTCGCGGGCGAATTCGGCGTTCGCGCCGAAGAGTGGACACTCCTTTGTCGCATAGTCGTTGCCAGTGAGTGAGCCGATGTTGAAAGTTCCGGAGAAGAACACCTTGCCAAGCCCCGCCTTGCCGCGCACGGCCAATGCTTTCTTCCCATCTGGCCCATAGGCCCGCACCTCGCCGACTGGCCCTGGCTTCATCGCAAAGAAATCGACGTACATCGTCTCGCCCTCCCTGCCGTCAGCAAACTTCATGCACCGCCTGAAGTTCTCCACCTGTTCCGGCGCGGCAACCACGATTTCAGGGAATGGCGTCCTCGTGTCAAACCGCTTATGCCCGCAAAGCGACCCTTCAAGGAATACTCCGCCCCCACCACGTTCAACGTATGCCCTGACAACATCGAAATAGACCCCCTTGTCGTAGGAGTTGTCCGGCAAGAACACGCAGTCGAATCTGTCGAGCGACGCAAGCGAAAATGCATCGAATTCCTCCGCCGTCACGTTCTCGAACTGTTCTAGATACAGCAGTATGCAACGCGACGAAAGCCCCTTCATAACGCCCACGCGGATTGTCCGCCCTACGCGGCGCGGCTGAAGGACGACTTGCGCGGAAGCCGCCGCCTGGTCGATAAGCTTCAATGCGGCCATCTCATCGAAAGCCCATTCCTTCGGAACGTCGAGCGGATGGTTCGTGTTGGTGATGACGTCAATGTCCTTTGCATGCGCCTTGAAGTTCTTAATTGCAAAGGCGTAGTCGGCTATCACCTCCTTGCGTCCGTTCTCCAATATCTTTACCGCCTCAGCGTTACGCCCCTCTGCTACAAGCGCATTTGTTTCACGGACGCAAAGCCGTGCGCGGGCGGTTGCAAGCCAAAACGGAGCATACTTCAGGAACTTCATGAAATACTTGCGCTTGAAGCGGTCGAGAGATGCGGCATGTGGCTCGGCCTCCAGTACCGCGTCTACACACAGTTGCGCGGCCATGACCTGCGACCTCATCAACTCTATCGAATCAACTATTGGCGCATACTTTACATTCTTGAGCATCGCCTCGTTGTCAGGATTCATCGGGTCGTAGAGAGGATCCTTACGACAGCGATTCCAATAACGAACCTTGCCAGCAGGGTCTTTCAGGTATTCAGGCATGATGCCGCTCGAAAGCACCTTTTCCATGTACGGCGCGAGATCACGACCCCAGAACGTGCGGCAGATGCGGCGAAGGTTGTTCGTCATTATGCCCTTCGGTCCCACGTGGTCGTTGACAGCATCGTAGTAGGTGAAGCCGTCGAACTTCTCGGCATTCGGCATGTTCTTGTCCCACATCGCCTCGTTCATGAGAAGAAGCGACTCAAAATGGAGGTAAATGTCCGTCCCTTGGGTGGAGAGAATTGTTTCCTCGCCCGGCTCAAGGCAAGTAGCAATCTTGCGGTGGTACGTCGAGAATATTCCGGCCGTGAGTGGATATGTGTCGCTGAAATGGAAAGCGCGACGTGGTATGATCTTGCGCAATTCGCGGATGACGTCGGGCGTCGTGATCCAGCTTGAGAAATAGAAATCCCTGTCCGCAAGCGACTCGTCAAGGTGCTTCCAATACTCCGGCATCGACTCTTTCCACTTGTCGGTGCGACTCTCCTCCGGAGTCAGCAATGCGTTGAACGTGTACGGATAGATGCAGGAGCCGACGACGGCGGACGGCACACGTTTCTTTAGGACGCGGCACCAGATGTCGAACTGGTTGACGCTCGCTTTCCAACGCTCGTGGTCGTTCCACCTTGCGCGACATTTGGCGCAACGTCGCGACCAGATTTCCGGATCCTGCCAGCTGCCGCCGTCAACAGGATGGATGTTCACGACCGACTTCTCCGCGCCGATATCGACAAGATATTGCGCAAACCTTTCCGCCGCCTGTTCGGTGAGCGCATCGTCCGACCAGCAGTAGTACGCATCGTCCCACGTCATATGCTGTTTCACGCACGGCCAGGAGTCGATTGTCACGTCCCTTGGCGCGTTGCCGCGCTGATAGACCGCTGTCGTGGGATAGACGTTCGCCCAGATGCCACGCTCGGCGGCGTAGTGCGAGACTTCGCGCCAGAACGCCTTTTCAGACGCGGACGACTCAGGAGTCACTCCAAAGTGGTCGCCAAACATGTTGAACTTGTGGCGGAGCATCATGTCGAATCCCGCCTTCATTGCCGCGGCACGGCTTTCCTTGCTTTCGCCCTTGGCAAGCAAGGAAAGCCCGCGCCCGACGGAAACGGAACCACGATAGAGGACGTCCGGCCAGTCGCGGACGATAGCAGGATCGACCTTCCCGCCATCCGCCGCCATCTGAGCCAGCGTGACGGCACCATAGAGCGCTCCAGCTGGATCATGCCCGACGATTGCGATGCGACCGCCTTTTGCCTTCAGCGCGTAGCCCTGCTTCTTCGCCGGCACTTCAAGCGAAAAGTCAGAAATAAGCCGCCTCCCACAATCAGAGTCTGCAATGGCAATGTAGATGCCTGGACGCGATGCGGACTTTCCGTCCCACACGCTTTTCGCATCTCCAGCCGTGGTTTCGTCCGACGCAATTTCGCACTGCCGCTGATCTTGGTGGAACACGGACAATTCTTTTATCGAGAATGCCTCTCCGCCAAGCGCACGATACTCCTTGACGCACGGCTGCAAGTCGGGCATAGCATTTGCCAGCCCGACAAAACACACCAATGAAAAGACAGTTATTGTCTTCACAACTTGACTCTGACCCCAGTTCTTTCTTCTCAGCGCTTACGAGTCAGGGCTATGCGGAAGCCATTTTTCCTATTCGCCGTATCAGGATTGACACGTATAACAGACGATGACCTAACATCCTTGGGGCCAGTGGTGCCACCATCATTATTAATACCGCCACCGAAGGAGAGTATAGCCGGCCAATATTTTTCATCTGGATACTGCAACGGCTCAACCTGGTCGGTGCCATCCCATATCGGCGCTGTTTGGCCGGAGGTGTAGTTGTAGTATATGTGGTCTCGCGTTAATTCCTGGGCGTTGCCGTGCATATCGTAGAGTCCATACGCATTCGCGAGTTTTTGACCGCCCACAACGGGACATGCATAGGTATTCCCACCATACTGTGCAAGAAGATAGGCGTTCGCATCCGATGTCTCGTTTGTTATCGTCGTGCCGTTATTGTATGAACCTGTCGTTCCGGCGCGGCATGCGTATTCCCACTGGCTGGCCGTAGGCAGTTCCATCTCGTAGTCGCCTAGGCCGGCGGCAGCAAGAACATCGGCTGGCAATTTGGAGTTTAGAACGCCAAAGAAACTAGTCGCCTCATGTTGCGGCCATGTTCCGCCTGTTCTATGTGCAGCAGTATAAAACGAGTTCGTTCCGCGCAGAAGTTGGTATGGGACAAACACAAGTGGCCTGTCGTCTTGAATGGCAGCCTCTTGAGGGGAGTACCCCATCACATTCTTAAACTGCTTCTGCGTTGTCTCAAAAACGGCCATGTAGAATGAGTTGGTAAATGTCGTCTTGCGCTGAACCTCAAGATATACGCTAGATGCAGAGCGTCCGATTTCGTCTGTCGGCGAGCCCAAGACGGCGGTTCCGGCGGGGATGCGGCGAAGGACGAGTTTGTCCGTCTTGTATTCGTCCGTCCAGCCGCTAGCAGGCGGGGCGCTCATAAAGGAGACGGGATACGGATCTTCCGCAGTAGCCGAAGTGCCCTTCGAGAGATCGACAACCATATACGTATTGCCGTCGTCTAGCGTCGTAAGCGTAGCAGAGAAGTCCGCCATGACCGCATCTTGATACGTCGGAGTGTTAAACGAAGGATCCCAAACAATTCGATGCGAGCCAGGCTTCACACCAACGAGATCACCCGTCAAAGATCCGCATTCGTTTGTGATTACAGCAGGGCCGTTGCGCAGGGTAACGCTAATGTCGTGTTCTCCGCCGTCAGGATCGGAAAGCACGTAGTCGATGTTAACCTTACCGTTCCACGGCCACTGCTGGCGCACGATGACGTCGGAGATGGTGACAGATGCCGACGACGCGAACGCCGCCAGAGCCATGATTGCCGCTATCAGTTTCGTTTTCATTTTCGTTTTCCTTTGTTTTAAATTTGCGTTTCTACCTGACAACCAATATAAAGCCACCGCCAAGCCCCCTGAGGGTGGCTGCAAAATTCTCTCCGCCGGCCGTCAGCACGAGTCCATGTTCACCGGCGCTAACGTGGCGCCACTCCCACCAGCCGGGAGCGTCAAACGTCTGCGCAGCCGAATCGACCGCGAGTGCAGTTGTGTCTCCGGGAATCGGGAGGACTGCGTACTTGTCGACGTTCGTCCACTCCTTTCCGCTCGCCGCCGGAATGACGCGCGTTCCGTTTCCCGCAACGCCCGTCACCCAGCCGAGACGTGCCGTGTTGGAAGAGATTTCCGCATCGCCGCCGTCGCGATACTCGACTGAGAGGGAGAGTACGCGCTCTTCGGCATACGCGGCGGGGATCGTTGACGGAACAATCAGCACTTCCCGTGCGGCAGTATCGGTGATGTTCGTCTCAACGACGAGTTCCCCGTCCACGGCAATCGTCAACTGCGCAGAAACCGCGCCCGTCGGCCAGTCGAGTGCAACCGGCTTTCCGGCGGACATCACAGTTTTCCACTGCAACGACTCCTCTGGTTTCACCCACACCGCAGACGGCGTGGACGACGCTTCCGCGCCGTGGCATTCGGCAACAGCACCGAACACGATTCCCACGATTGCGGGAATCAGCAACCGCATCTTCGTTTTTTCCATGCTTTTCCTTTCGCGTTACGTTTACAGATTCTTCCGCCTAACAGATACGCAAGCAATTTTATCACATCCCCGCGCGGCGGCGCAAGGATTATTATTCCATATTGACTAAAACAAATATTCCCTTTTAGGAATAAGCAGCAAAGAATATCACAGCAATTCAGATCAAGGGTAGGACAGTTTTCTTGAACTCCGCATAGGCTTCATGCGGATTGAATGTCACGCCGCTGCGCAAGAGCGGCGCTACGTCTCCAAGATAATCATTCAGCGCCATCTTCTCGTCCATATTCGCGGTAAATTGCTTCGCCGATGGAACCTCGCCATCCCTAAATCGCATGTATTCGCGCCAGACCCGCACAATCGTGTGCGCGTCAACGCGCGGCAAAGCGAGGTTAAGATCAAACAAATCACGACCTTTTTTCCTCTGATAGAGCGCGCGAAGTTTTGTGCCCATCAGCTCGTCCAAGGAATAGGTCTTGAGCTTGCACGAACCCGAATACCAACTGCTCTGCATTTCAAACGGGGTCGAAACATATCCTAAAACCGAGAAATGCTCGTATGTATTCACTTCAATCTTAAGACGCATTGGCTCTATCGGCGCAAGCTCACTATCATAGCGGAATTTCATGCGGAAGCCAAAACGCCGAGTCTCCGTAGTCTTGCGCGGTAGCCATGACAACACCTCGCCGAGTCGTTCCGCTATCGGCTTGACGGGACCAGGCTCGACCTGCACGAGATCAATGTCCTCGCTGTAGCGCACCTGCGGACTGAAGTGAAGTTTGTGAATCGCAGTGCCGCCGCGAAAAGCAAGCGCATCGGAAAGAAATGGGTCGCTGAAGATATCTACCAACGCACGGCAGATAACCATGTCCTGCTCGACAAACGAGTTCTTTGTCCACGGAAAGCTCTTGCTCCACTCCGTGATATAACGTTCGGCTATCATAAATCATCCAACTCCAGATCCAAGTTAACCTTGACATGCCAACGACGATTCAACTCTCCGCCGCGATTCTTCTCAAACGGACTAAGCGGCGTGTTGACTGTTCGCAGCCCGAGCGACCGCCAAACGCGGTAAAGCACATCCGCCTTTTCGTTCTCTCCGAGGACTTCCTCGCAGATGTAGCCGAGTCGCTGCCAGACGACGCACGGCACAAAGGCGCAAAGATCGGACGCGGAAGCGAAATCCACCTCTTCCATCAACTCGGAAAGTATCGTCGCTGCCGACGACATGCCGCCGATCAAGTCTGCATGTCGCACTATGTCAAAGGCCGTCAACACCGCATCCGCAAATCGCACTACGCCGCCATCGGCATTACGAGTTACAATGTGCGCCTCCGGGATCCGCTCTCGATAGACAAGCCGAAGCATGTTATGGGCAAGTCCGCCCCCGCGCATACGCGGCAATGTAACGACTGCGAAATCCTTGTGAATGCGCTGATGTCCTGCTCCCCAAATCGCAGCCGAACTAGTCAAGCCAAGATAGTACCGGCGCCCCAGATGTCGCATGAGGTCATCCACATAGAAACTGGGCGGCACTTCGCCCCTGAGTTGATAACGATCAGGCACACAGACATAAAAACCTCTCATCGGCGAGACAATCAATTTCCGAGTCTTAAGCCGATGCAGTGCCGTGGCCAACACAGGGCGCCGCAATGACGATGCGGACAACGCCTCTTCAAGTGTGAACGACGGACGTCCCGAGATGAGTCGCCTATGCACCCAAGATGTCAGCTTCTCGCACTTCTCGTTATCAACATTATCATTCATTGATAATAATCCTCGCAACTTATGCCAATATTAAACCAAATTTTTCTTCTCACGGCAAGTAGCAAGTTTCACTTTTAGGAATAGGCAGTAAAGAATATCACAACAATTCAACAATCCTCAGAATCGCCGCCGTCGCAACGCGAGGAGAAATCCCAAGCCAGTTGATCCGTGCGGATGCAATCTTTCGCATATAACGCGCTGAACCAAACGTTCGCCCAAGCGACGCGATCATTTCGCGCTTATCCGCTATCGGGCAACGACTACTTGCATAGACAAGCGTCGACACATACTGTCGCACCACTTTCAATCTTACCCGCGAAGACAGATAATACATGTCAAAGATGTCCTTCGGG
>Ga0265300_10003053_pt1 | contig 13917 bp, 4 predicted proteins | sample AusTroGonzalo_MG_FD_193482 | JGI IMG/M metagenome (GOLD analysis project Ga0265300, IMG submission 193482) | Bovine rumen microbial communities from tropical cattle in Woodstock, Queensland, Australia - Gonzalo_03 | ecosystem: Host-associated > Mammals > Digestive system > Stomach > Rumen ... | reverse complement strand
GGCCACATATCGTAACCAGCCTTGCTCGATATAAACAGTTCGTCGCGATAAGGACGGAAGTCCTCATCCATCAGGCGTCCCATCGTTTCTTCGGCCGAGCCGTAAACAGGACCGTAGTTGTTAGCCAGGTCGAAATGAGTGATACCATGATCAAAGGCATAATGCGTTATCTCACGACTGCGCTCATAGGGGTCAACGCTACCAAAATTATGCCAGAATCCCAGACTCACTTTTGGCAGTAACACACCCGAGCGACCACAGCGCTCATACTGCATTCCGTTATCGTAGCGGTTCTTGTCCGCAAAGTAATTTTCCTTCATTTCTATCAGTTTTAGTCATTTTGCTGCAAAGATAGCGATTTTTAGGGAACAACAAATAGGAATATCGTCCATTTTTGTACAAAATTGTATCTTTTCGGATAGTTTTCGAACTATATAACAATGTTTTATGCCTAAATTTGCAACAAGAAAAGTTCTAAAGCATATAAAACAATGAAACAACTACTATTCTCCATCAGCTGTTTACTGCTGCCTTTTATACAGCAGAAACCCATTATAGGAAAAAGTGCAACTCAAGAAGCACAAGAAACCGTTCCTGTTGTCTTGACAGCAGGACAATCGAATGCCGACGGCCGAGTGCCAAAAGCAGAATTTCCGAAATATGCCACCTATCACTATTGTCAATGGAGCTATGGCAGCGGAGAATACCTGAAAGCGACAGGCTCGTTCAAACCTTTTGCCCCCACTGTGGGACGTAAGGATTTAGGCAATCGATGGGGATTTGATGCCATTGTTTATTATCTGCTGGACCAACACTGGCAGCAACCTTTCTATGTGATTAAGCAGACGATGGGCGGAACTGCCATTGATACAACATGCACAAACAGCACTCTGGGATGGTACTGGAGCGTTGACGCTCAGCAAAGGTCTTTGCTGAAAGCTTTCTGCCAGCAGATTGACGATTGTCTTAAATCCCTACCCCAGAACTACGATATCAAGTGTCTGCTTTGGCATCAGGGCGAAAGCGATATGCCCGCAGCCGAGTGTTATCACGACAATCTCAAATCCGTTGTTGCTTACATACGCCAGTATCTGATAAAAAGGACAGGTCGCAAGAAATATGCCTCACTCCCAGTTATTTGCGGTACATTTGCTAAAGGCAGCCGACAAGGCTCCCAGAAAGTTGTAGATGCTCTATACCAATTAGAAAAGGAAGATAAGCACTTCCACGTTGTAGATGCCAGTGACCTTTCATTACAAAACGACCAGATACATTTTGACGCACGCGGAGCTATTGACCTTGGGCGACGTGTATTCGCCAAGATGAAAGAAGTTGATATTATATCAGATCCTCATCCAACCGATATCACTGATGCATTCAAAGGTGTTTGGCCAGTAACAGAACGAGAGAAGAAAAAGTCGCTGAATGGCGACTGGCAATTGAAAGTTATAAAAGGAGTTAAGGAAGAAAAACAGGTTCCAGCTGTTGATGCTTCATGGGGCACTATCCCAGTACCAGGTTGTTGGGAAGCCTATGGTTTCTCAAAGCCTAAATATGACTACCCAGACTCACTAACAGGCTATTATCGCACCTCATTCACCATCCCCGAATCGTGGCGCGGCCAACAAGTTTACATTCGTTTCGATGGTGTGCTTCGCGGCTACGATCTGTGGCTTAACAATCAGTATGTAGGTTCGTGGGAGTCGGCATATAACACCTGTATGTTTAATCTCACTCCCTATCTGACGAAAAAGGGCGAACAACATTTGGCAATGCGTGTGTATAGCCATTTCAAAGGTTATGAGTTTGACTGTTTTGACGATTGGGCCACCATGGGTATATTCCGCGATGTTACCCTGATGGCAGTTCCGAAAATACACCTCAGCAACCTATCTGTAACCACCCATGCCGATGGTAGGGTTAACGTTAAGCCAGAGGTTGCCAATGCCACTAAACACACATCAGTAACTTACGAGCTACTTGATGCTGAAGGGCATATCGTCTCTACAGGCGAAAAGATTAGCAGCCCACACCTTTGGACAGCAGAGACACCTTATTTATATACATTACGTGTATTTATCAAAGAAAAGGGAAAAATACTACAAACATTTACCCACAAAATAGGCATCCGCGAGATTACCATCTCTGGTAATCAGCTAAAACAGAATGGGCAGCCCATAAAACTACGCGGCGTAAATGCACACAGCACCGACCCGCAAACGATAAAAGTCATCAGCGACTCGCTAACGCTAAAAGATATGAAATTAATGAAAGATGCATCGGTCAACTTTATGCGCCTCTCTCACTATCCACGTGAGCCACGATTCTATGAGTTGGCCGACTCATTGGGTTTCTATCTCGTCAACGAGGTTCCTTTTGGCTATGGTGATAAGCATCTGTCCGATACAACCTATACCGCAATTCTCAAAACACGTGCCAGGGCTACCGTCCAGCGCGACAAGCTGCATCCATCCGTCATCATATGGAGTGTAGGCAACGAGAATCCACTACCACCTACATGCGTTGAGGTAGGTAACTACGTGGGCAGTCTCGACCCATCGCGTCCTTACTGTTTCCCACAAGTAGGAAGCTATTTTCGTAGATTATCTCCATTCCCATCCAGTGCACCTATCTATGCCCCCCACTACCCCACGACAGAGCAGATGGGAGGTTTCTATCAGCACTTAGACCGCCCTGTTGTCTTTACAGAGTATTGTCATAGCCTCGGCATATCGCTCGAAGATCACGACCGCCAGTGGGAGATCATTGAGCGCACCCCAGGCATCGCTGGAGGAGCTGTATGGGAATGGGCTGACCAAGGTATGCCAGTACAATCCCACCTAAAGGATAGATATAGTTATAAGGAAAGAGTCTTCACCACGAACAAAAACGCATTCGATATGTGTGGAAACAAGGGTACAGATGGAGTGGTCTATGCCAACCGCATACCTTTACCAAACTACTACGAACTGCAGCATAACTATGCAAGGGCATTTGTAGCCAACATCAAAGGCGACACACTGCAGATAGCAAACCGTTACGATTTTCTGAATCTAAGAGACAACGCAACCTTCCGTTGGACGCTCACCAACAACCGAGATACTGTAATGAGTGGTGCATTCAGCCCCAACTGCATGCCTCATGCTTCAGCAGCTTATCCACTTCCATTACCTCAACAAAAGGGACTGAGCCTGCTTCAGTTTGACATCGCAGATGTACAAGGGCACATATTCCTCCATCAGAGTTTTGTTTTAAACAAGCCTGCACAAGAATGGAAGGGTAAGGGCAATCCTATGGATTTGGTACAAGAAGGTCCGTTAGTTCGTGTAGGCCGCAAGCCAACTTTAGCCGAGAACATCAAGGTTAGAAAACAACGTATCGAAAAATACCTCCAGCCAATAGTCAATCCTTATGTCAAGGCTGATGTTATGACTACACAAGAAGCCGATGCCACAATAGTAAACTTCACGCTGACGCCCGACACTACCGATACATTCCTCTCGGAATTAGGCATCGGATACTTGCTCGACAAGCGTTTTGACCGCGTGCAATGGATTGGTCAAGGACCGTTTGCCTCTTATCCAGGTCGCCATCAGGCAAACCGTTATGGTTTCTGGTCCAAGCACAAGGACGACCTCTATTTTGAGGGCAACCACGCAGGTGTAGATGCGGCTCTTTTTAGCGACAAGGAAGGTAATGCGCTATTGGTGGTTGGCGATAGTCTGAATCTCAACTTCGAGCAGACAGATTGTGGCATCGTAATGACAGTCAATGCAGCCGTTTCTGGTCAGGGGCCGAAGTTTGCCCACACCGCATTCCCCGTCATCTCCAAAGAAGTTGGCACTGTTAACGGCTCGTTCAAACTTTACAGAATTGATGCTGCTGATGTGCCATCAGTAGTCAAGAACCTCTTTAACGCACCCAGTCAGGTTGCAACCCCATTCCGTCCTTTCGAGACACAATACGACACCTATTTACTTAAATATAAAGATATTAAACAATGAAACAACTTCTACTATTTTTTATTTCTTTATGCCCAATCACCTCATTTAGCAAGGTGATATGGTTCGACGGACAACATCCGATAACCTATCAGATACCCAAGAAGGTAGAACCCGTGGTGAAGATTGCTCTCGACATGTGGATGGGCGACATGCAACAGGTCACGGGAATGCGCCCTCAGGCTTCCGCAAGCGGAATGATTAAAGTTACCCATAACGCCTCGTTACCTCATGACGGCTTCCGAATCCAAGTAAACGGAGGAAGAATCCTAGTCGAAGGTGGTAATGGTCGCGGCATGGCCTATGGTCTGCTGGAGCTATCGCGTTTGGCAGGTGTATCACCTTGGGTATGGTGGGGCGACGTAGTGCCAGAGAAGAAAAAACAACTTACAATCAACGATGACTACACCACCGAACAGAGCCCCAGTGTGGAATACCGCGGCATTTTCCTGAACGACGAAGACTGGAGTCTGCGTCATTGGAGCTATACCACTTTCGAAAAGCGACGGGCTGGCGAGCATAGCTCGGGAATGCCAGCACCTTTCGGCCAGATTGGACCCCAAACATACAAGAAGATATTCCAACTGCTGCTCCGCCTTCGCGCCAATGCCATCTGGCCAGGTATGCATACAGGTACAATAGCCTTCTTTAAAACACCTGGCGCAAAGGCCATGGCCGATAGCTGCGGCATCGTGATAGGAACCAGTCATTGCGAGCCACTGCTTCGCAACAATGTTGACGAGTGGAATGTTGCGGAACGAGGTGCCTTTAACTACCGAACTAATCGCGAACAAGTACAACAATATTGGATAGAACGCCTGAAAGAGGTCAAGAAGTCGAAGGACAACATGTTTACTATCGGTATGCGCGGTATCCACGATAGTTCCATGGAAGGCTACAAAACCGAACAAGAGAAGTTTGACGGTCTGCAGCAGGTTATCAACGACCAGCAGGAGCTGCTCCGCAAGTATATCGGCGACCCATCAAAACAAATGCAGGTGTTCGTACCGTACAAGGAAGTGTTACAGCTCTATAAAAAAGGATTGCAGGTGCCCGACTACGTTACCCTGATGTGGTGTGATGACAACTATGGTTACATGACCCGCTTGTCGAATGCCAAGGAGCAACAGCGTCAAGGCGGTGGAGGCGTGTATTACCACCTAAGCTACTGGGGACGTCCGCACGACTATCTTTGGCTTACAACCACCCAGCCAGGCCTTATATATAACGAAATGCGTGAGGCTTACAATCACAACGTTCGTAAACTCTGGATTGTAAATGTTCACGATGTGAAGGTAGCAGGCTACGACCTTGAACTATTCCTCGACATGGCATGGAACATCAACTGCGTAAATGGCTCTACCATCAACAACCACTATAAGGCATGGCTTTGTCGCGAATTTGGTTCAAACGTGGGCGAGCGCTTATTCCCCGTTATGCACGAGTTCTACCAACTCTGCGGCATCCGACGCCCTGAATTCATGGGATGGAATCAGGTCGAAGTAGATAAGAAACTCTACGACCGTGGTCTGTCGCAAGTACGCAATAGCGACTGGTCTCAAGCAAAATGCGACTGGTTCGAAGCACGATTCCAAGCCTTAAGCAGCGAGGTAGAAGAGATTGGCAAGTCACTCCGCCCATCGCTGTCCGATGCCTACTTTGCAGCCATCAAGTATCCCGTTCAGGCGGCAGCAGCCCAAGTAGAGAAAATGCTTGAAGCACAACGCGCCCGCAAGTTTGCTACAGGCAGCACGCGCAACGATATGTTCGATGGCAGCGAATCGCTCCGTCAGGCCGTTGCACGTAGTCATGCCGCCTATAACCGTATCCACGAATTAACCGCTTATTATAATAATGAGATGGCAGGTGGCAAGTGGAAAAACCTTATGTGCGCCCATCCACGCGACTTACCTGTTTTCTGGGCTCCACTTGTACCTATAGCCAACACGTCGCAACAGCCCATTGGCAAAACTCCATCCCTCTTATCTACCACAAATCCAGACAAGGGAGTTATCAATGCCTACAACTATCAATCTGCCTCCGATGGTACACACATCATCCAGATGTTAGGCCATTCTATGAATGCTGTAGCCATGCCTAAGGATGGGCATCTGGCATACGATATTGAGATAGATGCCGAGGGCGATTACACCTTACAATCAGCCCTTATCCCTACCCAGCCTAACGATGATGGCGACTTGCGATTCAGCGTGAGCATTGATAATGGTCAGCCTGTGGTTTACTCACTCAAAGAGCCTTTTCGCTCTGAACGTTGGAAGCAGAATGTATTGAGCGGGCAAGCTGTACGCGATACAAAGGTACATCTGCAACAAGGGCGCCACACCATTACGTTGCGTGCCCTCGATCATCATATTGTATTCGATCAACTACGTATATTCAAATCATTCTAACTCGTGATGAAAAAGAAAACTATATTATTCCTATTGATGATAGCAGGTCTGACAGTCCACGCACAGTCAGGCCTCAACAAGCAGCAGTTTGCTAAATACTGGAAAGTAGAGTCAGAGACTGCCGACTACCAGATACATTTCAAAGGCGACACTTGCGAGATACTATCCCCCAAGGGATTAACCCTGTGGCGCAAGGAAAAGATGACGATTGGTACAACAGTAGAATATGATGCCTGCGTGGTAGATGAGGGAAAGGCAGGCGACCGTCTGAGCGATATGAACAGCTTCTGGATGGCTTCAGATCTCCATGCCAACGACCTTTGGAAAAGAGCAGCTTGGCGAAGCGGCATTTTTACCCGCTGTTACTCATTACAGATGTACTACTTGGGCTATGGTGGAAACCATAACACCACTACCCGATTTCGCCGATACAATGGCGATGAGGCAGGTATTGATGATGCCACCAAGCGCCCAGCCATCTTAAAGGAATATACCGATAAGCAGCATCTGCTGAAAGCCAATCATTGGTATCACATCAAGATTGAGAGCACCATCACTGGTCGCACCCGCTTTTATATCGATGGCGAATGCATCGTGGATTATCTCGACCCACAGCCGTTAAAAGATGGCTGGTTTGGATTCCGTACCACACTCTCGCGTACCAGAATCACCCATTTTAAATCCTACCAAACACCATCATACTCATACGCCACCACAGGCGTGCCCCTGCATTGGATAGGCGAAAAGCCACAGACGGCCGTTCCTGTTAGCTTTGGCGTACCGTTTGCACAAGGCGAATTGAAGGACGTTTCAGCATTAGCATTATCCGACAACGCCCCCATCTATACCTGGGTAAATGCCCGCTGGCCTGATGGTTCAGTAAAATGGGCAGGCGTTTCGGCCGTTATCGGTCAGGGCGATAACTATACGATCACATCTGGCAAAAAGTCGCGCAAAAGCGGCAAATCGATGGTTACGGCCGAAGATAACCAGCACATCGTGGTAAATACAGGCCGACTGATAGCGTTTATCCCCAAAGATGGCAACAACATCATCGACAGTCTGTGTCTGGATGGCAAGAAGATTGGTGGAGCCGCCAAACTGATAGCCACCACGAACGATGTCAGTTTCTGCTCAAAATTAACCAAGGTAGTTACTGAATGCAAAAATGCTGTCAGTACCGTTATCAAATTAGAGGGTACACACACATCGCCCAACAATCGTTCGTGGTTGCCCTTCACGCTCCGTCTGTATTTCTATGCTGGCAGCCAACAGGTTCGCATGGTACATACCTTTATCTACGATGGCGAGGCTGAGAAAGACATGATTCGTTCGATAGGTGTGCAGTTCGATGTGCCCATGCGCGAGGCAGCCTACAACCGTCATATCGCATTTGCCACCGAGAACGGTATCTGGACAGAACCTGTACAGCCACTTGATGGACGAAGAATACTCACCATCAATGGCGACAAGAAGAGAAATCTGCAAGCCGAACAGATGGCAGGCATGAGGATTCCAGAGGCCGACGCCTTCGATGCCAACAACGCTTCCCTACTCCAGCATTGGGCCAAGTGGGATAGCTACCGTCTGTCGCAGCTAACCGATAATGCCTGGTCTATCCGTAAACGCGCCACCGTTGAGAGTCCATGGATAGGCACGCTTACAGGTAGTCGCGCCACAGGCTATGCCTTTGTAGGCGATGTAAGCGGTGGATTGGGTGTGTGCCTGAAAGATTTCTGGCAGTCGTACCCCTCAACCATCCAAATCAACAAAGCCCGCAGCAGCGAGGCCGAGCTCACCATGTGGCTTTGGAGTCCTGAGGCCGAGGCTATGAATCTGTGCCATTACGATACGATTGCCCACAACCTGCAGGCCAGTTACGAGGATGTGCAACCAGGTATGAGCACGCCCTACGGCATAGCTCGCACCAGCACACTCACACTGATGGCCTACGATGGCTATCCTGGCAAGGAGGCACTCAGTCAGTCGGCACACGACTTGGCAGCCGATTATCGTTTACTGCCCACGCCCGAATACCTGCACCAGAAGCGTGCTTTTGGCATCTGGTCGTTACCCAAAGATGCCACAGATAAGGTCGAACAGCGACTCGAGAGTTACATCAAGGCTTATCAAGGATACATTGAGCGCCACAAATGGTATGGATTCTGGAACTATGGCGACATCATGCACACCTACGATGATGAGCGCCAGGAATGGCGTTACGATGTAGGCGGTTTTGCCTGGGATAACACCGAGTTGGCCACGCCAATGTGGTTGTGGTACAACTTCCTGCGCACAGGTAGATACGACATCTGGCGTATGGCCGAGGCGATGACCCGTCATTGCAGCGAGGTAGATACCTACCACATCGGTCCGTTTGCACCTCTGGGCAGTCGCCACAACGTAACCCATTGGGGTTGCGGTGCCAAAGAGGCCCGTATCAGTCAGGCTGCATTCAATCGTTTCTATTATTATCTCACTACCGATGAACGTACAGGCGACCTGATGCGCGAACAGAAAGATGCCGATACCTTATTATACCATCTGGACCCTATGCGACTGGCCGAACCTCGCAGTCAATATCCATGTAACGCGCCAGCCCGACTGCGTATCGGTCCCGACTGGTTGGCCTACGCAGGTAACTGGATGACCGAGTGGGAACGCTTTGGCGACACCAAATATCGCGAGAAAATACTTACCGGTTTGCGAAGTATAGCCGATCTGCCAGATGGTATTTTTACAGGCAATCTGGCCAAGGGCTACGATCCTGCCACAGGCCGAATTACCTACGATGGCGACCCCAAAGTACGCAGCACCAACCACCTGATGACTATCATGGGCGGTTTCGAGGTGATGAACGAGTTACTACCGCTCACACGTGAGGAAAAATTCGCTCACACGTGGAAAGATTTTGCCCGCCGCTATAAACAGATGTCGCACGATATTCGTCACAGCAATTTCCCAGTACGCCGTTTGGAAGCATATGCAGCTTGGCAGGATCGAGATCCACAGCGTACGGCAACCGTATGGGAAGCCCTATGGAAACACGGCGATAGCACATCTAACACCAACGATGCAGCCCTTTGGAGCCTTGATGCCATCTACATGCAGGAAGTACTACAACATAACAAATAGCAAAACTAATAAAAAAAGGAAAAATGAAACTACGAACAACTCTTTGCACCCTGTTGCTGTTAGGCTGTACATATACCCAGGCAACCGAGCGCACAAAACAGAATTTCAACAGCGGTTGGCGACTGACTGTTGGCGATGTGAAGGAGGCATCGAAGCCCGATTTCGACGATACACGTTGGACACGGGTTACCCTGCCCTATGCTTTTAATGGCGATGAGGCCTTTAAGAAAGACATTGTGAACCTGACCGACACCATCTGTTGGTATCGCAAAAGATTCAAGTTGGCGAATATTGCCAACAAGAAAGTGTTTATTGAGTTCGAAGGTGTGCGCCAAGGCGCCGATTTTTATCTGAACGGACAGCATCTTGGTTTTAGCGAGAATGGCGTGATGGCCTGTGGTTTCGATCTCACTCCTTACATCAAGGAAGGCAGCAACACCATTGCCGTACGTTGCGATAACAGCTGGACCTACCGTTCGCGCCAGTACGACAGTCGTTACCAATGGAACGACCGTAACTTTAATGCCAACTATGGCGGCATACCCAAGAACGTGTTCCTGCACATTACCGACAAGCTTTACCAGACCCTGCCGCTGTATAGCAATCTGGGCACCACAGGTACCTATATCTATGCTACCGATTTCGACATTCCTGGTCACAAGGCCATCATTCATGCCGAATCGCAGGTGCGCAACGAGGATAGTAAGCCCCGTAAGTTTACCTTCTTTGCCAAGGTGCTTGATATGGATGGCAAAGAGGTCGCCCTGTTTCAGGGCCCCCTTACCACCATACAGCCAGGCGAAACACGTACAGTAAAAATACAGCAGCCTGTAAGCGATCTGCATTTCTGGTCGTGGGGCTATGGATACCTCTATACCGTTCAAACCCTGTTGAAAGCCAAGGATGGATCGGAGATCGACCAGGTTACAACCCGTACCGGCTTCCGCAAAACCTGCTTTGCCGAAGGAAAGATTTGGTTGAACGACCGTGTATTGATGATGCACGGCTATGCCCAGCGCACCTCGAATGAATGGCCTGGTGTAGGTATCTCGGTTCCAGCCTGGTTGAGCGACTACTCTAACGATTTGATGGTAAAATCAAACGGCAACCTAGTGCGCTGGATGCACGTAACCCCTTGGAAACAGGATATCGAGTCGTGCGACCGTGTGGGTCTCATCCAGGCCATGCCTGCAGGCGATGCCGAGAAAGATGTGGAGGGGCCTCGCTGGCAGCAGCGAACAGCCCTGATGCGCGATGCCATCATCTATAACCGCAACAATCCCTCGATCCTATTCTACGAGTGCGGTAACGAGAGCATCAGTCGCGAACACATGATTGAGATGAAGCAGATTCGAGATGCTTACGACCCCAACGGCGGACGAGCTATCGGAAGTCGCGAGATGCTAGATATCAACGAAGCCGAGTATGGTGGCGAGATGCTGTATATCAACAAGAGCAAAAAACACCCCATGTGGGCGATGGAATACTGTCGCGACGAGGGTTTGCGCAAGTATTGGGACGAGCAGAGTTACCCTTACCACAAGGAAGGCAATGGCCCACTCTACCGTAATGCCCCTGCCCTTGATTACAACCACAACATGGATGCGTTTGCCATTGAGATGGTGCGCCGCTGGTACGATTACTATCTGGAACGCCCGGGTACAGGCACCCGTGTGAGCAGTGGTGGTGTAAAAATTGTATTCTCGGATACCAACACCCACCATCGCGGCGAGTCGAACTACCGTACCAGTGGCGTTACCGATGCCATGCGTATTCCTAAGGATGCCTACTATGTACACCAGGTGATGTGGAACGGCTGGGTAGAGCCCGAACATCAGCAAACCTATATTATCGGTCATTGGAACTACCCCGAAAACACCACAAAGAATGTGTATGTGGTTTCAACCGCCAACGATGTAGAGCTGTTCCTCAACGGCAAGTCGTTAGGCCACGGCAAACAGAGCTATCGCTATCTTTACACCTTCGAGAACGTTACCTTCGAGCCGGGCAAGCTTGAGGCTGTAGCAGCGGATGGTAGCCGCTACCAATTAGAAACCGCAGGCCAGCCCTACCAGTTAAAGCTTACTGCCATCCAGAATCCTGAGGGCACGAAGGCCGATGGCGCCGATATGGCTCTGTTCGAAGTAGAGGTTGTAGATAAGCAGGGCCGCCGTTGCCCATTGGCTAACCATCTGATACATTTTGACATGTGGGGCGAGGGCCGCTGGATAGGCGGTATTGCCACGCGCAACAACCAAGCCATGCAGCGCCCCGATAGCAATCGCTCAGCCGAACTGTTGGATGCAGCCGCTACCAAGAATGTTTCCGACAATTATGTAGGTGCGATGAACCTGCCAGTGGAATGTGGAGTAAATCGCGTATTGGTACGTTCTACCACCAATGCCGGAAAGATAAACCTCTCGGCCTGCGCAGATGGCCTGCAACCAGCCTACATCGAGATTAATACAGAGAAGATAGACGCCGAGAAATATCTGCCACAGCTGACCCTGAGAGGCCGATTGGATCGCGGCGAAACACCACTCACGCCATCCTACTCCAACCAGGCACACGGCATTACAATCCTTTCGGCCAAGGCAGGCTGTAACAGCCAGCAGGCTGCCAACAGTTACGATGACAACGAGCTGTCGGAATGGAAGAATGATGGCCGCCTTTCTACGGCTTGGATTACCTATCGCCTTGCCAAGAAGAGCGTGATTGATGACATCTGTTTGAAGCTTACTGGTTGGCGCCTGCGCAGCTATCCGATTGAGATTTATGCTGGCAAGCAGCTCATCTGGAGTGGCGAAACACAGCGCAGCCTCGGCTACATCCATCTCAAGCCTACCAAGGCGGTGAAGACCAACAAGATAACCATCCGTTTGAAAGGTGCGGGCAAAGACAAGGATGCCTTTGGCGGTATTGTTGAGGTGGCCGAACCAACAGCCGGCGAACTCGACCTGTTTAAAGCCAAGAACGGTGGAGAAACGAAAAACGAGCTACGGATAGTAGAGATAGAATTACTAGAAAAAGAAAATTGATGGGCACAAGCTCATCAATTTTCCTTTCTATACTTGCTTGGAGCCATGCCATAATACTGTTTAAAACACTTATTAAAGTAAGATGCTTCAGGGAATCCCACCTTATAGGCAATCTCCGAGATATTCAGTTCACCCTCTTCCAGCATGTCGGCGGCTATCCGCATACGTTCGGCAACCATCAGCTTGTTGGGCGACATGCCTGTTAGTTCTTTCACCTTACCATACAGTTTGGTACGGCCTATATGCATCTGTTCGGCCATCATATCGACACTGAATTCCGAGTTAGCGATATTCTGTGCCACAATGGCTTGCACCTTGTCGATAAATCGCTTGTCGGCCTGCGATGTAAGGATAGGCGATGCCGAAGCAGTCTCCTCATTGCTTTCTGCCTTATCGGTTGCAGCCTCCTGATGCAGTCGCTCCTCTTTCCACTGGATAAACTGTATGGCACGAGCCATCAAGATGCGGTAATTACAAGGCTTCACCATATAGTCGTCGGCCCCAGCCTCATAGCCCTTAATCTGATGCTTCTCGTCGTCGAGCGCTGTAAGCATAATAACGGGTATCTGCTTCAAGGCATCATTGGCACGCATATGTTTCACAATGTCGTAGCCATTGGTATCGGGCAGCATCACGTCGCATATCAGCAACGATGGAGCCTCATTCATCAAGCCCTCAATACCATTCTTACCATTGGTATAGCCTACCACATTAAAATACACGCCAACCTCAGCCTTAATCTGCTCAAGCATATCAAGGTCGTCCTCAATAATCGCAATGGTCTTATCGTTCAAAGCCTTGGGCAGCATCTCCTTAATCACCTTCTCGGCCTCTCTGTCGGTATTTTCCTCCGTTTCTACAGCCACAGCCTGCTTATAGTCGGCTGCATCATAAAGAGCCTCGTCGGCAGGCAACGTCAGTTTAAACAGAGCACCACCTAATCGCCCTGAAGGTTCGTAAGTAAGCGTGCCTTTATGGGTTTGCGCCATCATATAGGCCGTATAAAGACCGATACCCATTCCGCCTTGCGATGCGTAACCATGCATAAAGGGCTTAAACAGCTGCTGCATACGGTTTGCGTCGATACCAGGCCCCGAATCCTCAACCGACAGCACGACATTTCCGTCAGCAACACCAAAGCGCACCTGTACGCAACCGCCTTGAGGCGTATATTTCACAGCGTTACTCAACAGGTTATAGGTAATTGTATCTACAATATGACGGTCGAATACCATATCATATTTTTTCTCGGATGGCATAAAAGTCATCTGCAGCTCCTTCTGCTGGGCCGCATTCCAGAAGTCCTGATAGATATCGCGCACAAAACTAACC
>Ga0265300_10003051_pt1 | contig 13926 bp, 10 predicted proteins | sample AusTroGonzalo_MG_FD_193482 | JGI IMG/M metagenome (GOLD analysis project Ga0265300, IMG submission 193482) | Bovine rumen microbial communities from tropical cattle in Woodstock, Queensland, Australia - Gonzalo_03 | ecosystem: Host-associated > Mammals > Digestive system > Stomach > Rumen ... | reverse complement strand
TCATGTAAAAAAGGTATCTGCACCTTATAAATATCCGCGCGGAGTGGAATTCGTGGATGAACTGCCCAAAACCATAAGCGGAAAGATACGCAGGGTGGAGATTCGCGATAAGGACGCTTCAAAAAAAATGTGTTAAAAAGTCGATTTTTTTACGTTTTTTTAAAATATATAGATTTTTTCTCTACATTTGCACGATGATTCCGAACCTTACTCGTAAGGGAGGAGTCTGCCCAAATGTTATAGGGCTATCATTAGATATTGATTTATAACGTTATACAAAATGAAAAAAAGATTAATTTGTTTTCTGATCCTTTCCAGTTTTATAATTGGTTTGGTGTTCGTCGGTTCGTGTAAGGACTACGATGATTTTGCTTTAGACATCAGGGTAGAGAACCTTGAGAATAAGCTTAATCAAAATTGCGAGAATTTGTCAGATACTATTGACTCTATCAAAGCAAGATTAGGTCGTATTAAGGAGTGCGCTTGTACTCCAAGTAATATTAAGGACAGCATTGCCGTTCTTTATGAATATCTGGGCGATGTCCTGAAAGACACTGTAGTAAGTGCAGACAGCGCAAACAAGACGTTTAAGGGTATTCAAAACGTTATCAATTACCTTAACAAGCGTTTGTCAAATGTAGCTGTTACCGCTGATTCCGCATATTCAATTGCAGATTCATTGAGACAGTTGAGATTTGGATGGGGTGATTCTCTTAAATTGGCTTATGACACCATTCTGATGCTTAACAGGAGTGTAGAGAAAATCTATATCAGACTTGACAGCATTAAGATGCTGGATTCTGTAATAAAGGTAAAGGATTCTCTTACTCAGGTCAGGATTGACAGCGTCATCAAAGAGTATAAGAAGGCTGATTCTGCACAGCAGGCATCAATTGACACCCTGTTCAAGCATGATTCAATAATCAATGTATCAATTAAGGAGCTGATCAAGCAGGATTCAGTTCATACTGCAAGAATTGACAGTCTGGCTAAGGTAACTTATCAGCTTGACTCTTTGGCTAAGGATTATCGTGACACCGCAATGGCTTGGGCTGACACCGTTGCCAATCGTGTTAAGGTTGCCTTGAATGACAGGATTGACAGTGTCATTAAGGAATATAATAAGGCAGACAGTGCAATCAATAAGCGTATTGATGCATGCCTTGACACAATGAGACTGAACTGGAATAGGATTCAGCAGATTAACGATACATTGAATGTAATTGACAGTACATTGAAGTCTCATAAGATCCGTCTTGATTCAATTGATCTCCGTCTTGATTCACTTGAACTCCGTATGGATTCACTTGAGCTGAGAGTTGATACCCTTGAGCTTAAGGTTGATAGCCTGAGAGATGCTGAGATGAAGCGTATCAGCGGCATCATAATCCAGGGAACAAAGAACAATGTATTCGGTTCATTTGCTCTGCCTATTGGCGTAAGGTCAAATATCCTTATGGCATATTCCACTAAATTCAATGGAGCTGATTTCCCGACAAGGGCAGCAGGCTTGAAGGGTTCTGACAAAATTACTTCAAAAGATGCCGCAGTTATTCCTCTTACTTTTGAGCAGTCATTAGATGGTGAGAGTGTTATCAGTGGTGGAAATGCATCAGATAATGCCGGTAAACTTTACTTTACATTGAACCCGAACGATGTTAAGATTGACAGCACATATCATTTCTATCTTATAAACAGCCTGGGTGACAAGACTCCTGTTACTATTGACAGCGTAAGGAAATCAAAGGAGAAGCTGACATTCGGTTATACTGCAGCCAAGAACGCATCACAGGTTGTTGCAGATGATATCAATACTGTTAATGGTTTCTATCAGGCCGATGTTAACATTGCCGCATCTGACGCTTATAGTCTCAGACCAAATCTGGATGAGTCAGCACTTGCTGCAGTGGCTAAGGATGTCAAGAATTTCCGTGACGGTATTGACCTTGGAAACCTGGCATCTACAATGCTTAGCTCTGTAGATGGAGTACTTGATGCAAATGCACTGTACGTAACATGGGAGGATAAGTTCGGTACTCATAGTGCAACTTCTGAATACAATCTTGCTGTTGCAACTATTAAACCGCTTTCATACAATATTGTAGATAAGATATCCGGTAAGATTCCTAATTATGACATTCCAAATAATCCTATCCATTATTTGTTGAATGAGCTTAATGTGCCTTCTTTCACCTTGAATTTTGATACTGTCAAGATAGAAGACCTGACAATCACTATTGATACCGTTAAGTTCTCTCTTCCCGACAAGGTTGATTCTTTGAGTGTGAAGATAGATGTGAAGGTGCCGGTTGATATGGATGCTGATGTTGTTATTAATGACACACTTAAGGGTGATTCAATTCATTTGAAAGGTAAAGCCACCGTTAAGGATTCTATTCACGTAGTACATACCACTAAGGTGGCCCTTAACGATGTCTATACTACGATGAATAATCGTATAGAGGCTCTATTGGATAGTATGAATCTCTCTCTCAAGAATGTGAACGGTAAGATCAACAGTTCTGTAAACAACATTCAGGATCAGATTCAGAGTCAGGTCAACAAGATGTTGAATTCTATACAAGGTTCTGTTGACCAGACTGTAACTGATATTGTAGGTGACATTAAGACACAGATCGGTAACAACAAGTTCGTCAAGAAGATTGAACAACTTGCAAATAAGTTGAATAGTTATTATGAACGTGTTGATGGTCTGGGCAGAACACTTACACAGCCTATGCTGATGTATGCCGCTAATGGTGATTTCCATCCGGTAAGTAAGTCAAAGGGCATTCCTACTCCGATCGCAGGAACAGGTACTCATGAGCTTGTGATAACATCACTTACAAATGAAATTGTAACACCTTCTTACAAGAAGTATATTGCAGTTACTAACTTCAAGGATGCTTCAACGGGTAAGGATTACCAGAAGGATGACCAGAATGCTGATTACATAAAGAATACTGTTAACAAGGCTGGTGATTTCGGCAAGATCCTGGATGGTGATACAAAGATTGTAAAGTTTGTGCCTACTAAGAAGGGTATCTATGAAATCTTGATTTCTACCATTGACTATAGTGGTTACATGTACCACCGCAAGTTCTATGTGAATGTAAAGTAACCTTTAAACAGAAAGAACAATGAAAAAGTTTTATATAATCGCAGCTGCTGCACTTATGGCTGTGCTTCCGATGGTGGCACAGGATGATGCAGACGAGCAGTTCGAGTATGAATTCAATCCCCATTGGTTCATACAGGGCCAGTTCGGCGGTCAATACACTCTTGGAGAGGTTTCCTTTACAGATCTTTTGAGTCTTGACGCAGAACTTGCTGTAGGATATGAGTTTACTCCTGTAATTGCCGGTCGTTTCTCAATCAATGCATGGAAGAGTAAAGCTGGCTCAGAGGGTAAATATTCTCCTGATGGCAAACAGTATGATTGGAGTTGGAATTTTGTAGCTCCCTCTGTTGATGTAATGTTTGATCTTACTAACCTGATCGGTGGATTCAAGCCACGTAAGATAAATGCCGGAGTTTTGGCCGGTATAGGATTGAACATTCCGTTTGGAAAGGATAAAGTTAAGGATGCCAGGAATGATATGATTGCAGCATATAATGCAGCATATCCTAATGCAAACGATGCTGATCCGAATTACGTTGATAACAGGATCATCAAGTGGGCAGATGATAAAGGTCCATACGTGGTAGGTCGTATAGGTGCTTATGCAGATTGGCATATCAATGACAACCTGGCAATAGGTTTGGAGTTGCAGGCAAATACCCTGTCTGACAAATATAACTCCAAGCAGGCTAACAACTGGGACTGGTATTTCAACTGCCTGGTAGGCGTGAAGTACTGCTTCGGTCAGACATATACTGAGAAGCCTGCACCTAAGATGATACCTATATCAGAAGCTGCTAACTATGCTCCTAAGTGTAATCCTGAGGAGAATGTTGTAGAAAAGGTTGTAGAGAAGGTCGTAGAGAAGACTGTTGCTAAGACAGACGTTTACGAGGAGGTTTACTTCCTTATCAACAAGCACACTTATGAGAAGACAGAGAGATACAAGATTGATCATATTGTTGAGGTTCTCAAGAATGATCCGAATGCCAAGATCAGCATCTCTGCTTATGCTGACAGTGCTACTGGTACTTCTGCTTATAACCAGAAGATATCTGAGCGTCGTGCAGAGACAGTCAAGAATGCTCTTATTGAGGCCGGCATAGATGAGTCACGTATCACTACTGCAGCTCATGGTTCAAGCTTCGCAGTTCATCAGGATGATATTTCACTTAACCGTGTCTGCATCTGCGTAGTTAAATAAAAACTATATTCCTTAATATGGACTTGCCTGTAGCCTTTTGGCAGGTTTACAGGCAAGTCCATTTATTTTATATATGAAGAATCTGATAATCATAGCTCTGTCTTTTATAACGGTTTTCATTAATGCCCAAAAAGCTGCCGAGAGCGGCTATTATAGGATCCAGAATATGAAAACTGAAAGATATGTTTATGTCCGTGATAACACCGGCTCTATTAACTGGGCAGCTCTTGATGCAGAGATGGGTGCGATTGAGTTATGGAAAGAGTCGCAGGGGCATAGTAGGTTTTCTGATCCTGGATCTGTTGTATATGTTGAGAATCATGGTAATAATCAATATGATTTGCAGGGCCAGGGAATGGGAATATATAAGATGTTCAACGAATATCTTACTCTGACTGTTGGAAGCGGATACTATCAGCTGACTGTTACCAAAGAGGGCGTAAAAAAATCCCTTTGTGATGCCAATACAACCCTTGATATGGATAAAGGCAAAATGGGGACAGACGGCTCCGGTACTTACCGAAACTGGATAGGAACCAAACTTGATGTCACAACCGATGAATGGTTTGGTATAACTCCCTCAATTGAGGTTGACGGCAAGTTTTATCAGCCTTTTTATGCTGATTTTGGTTTTACGCCGGTGTCAGAAGATATGAAAGTTTGGTATATATCTGCTGTGGACACGGCGGGGGCCGTACTTAAGGAGTTTACCGGCAGTGTCATACCGGCCAATATGCCTGTATTCATAGAATGTGCATCAAGTGTTACGGCCCAGAATAAACTGGATCTGAAATATAATCATACTACTCCTCCTACTGACAATAAGTTAAGGGGTGTATATTTCAATAATCGTACCCGAAATAAGATATCGCCGGATGCCAGGACAGAATTTGACAGCAAAACCATGAGGGTGCTTGGCAAGATGGCGGATGGTCGTCTGGGCTACGTACTCTCTAAGGAAACTGCTGAAAACGGAATACAGTATCTTGCAGCCAACCAGTCTTATCTTATAGTCGGCTCAGATTGTCCTCAGGAAATACCTGTTATTACGGAGGAGAAGTATCTGAAGATCTTGGCTGATCGTGCTAATGCGGCAGTTAATAGTGCTACATATTCACGTCTTAAAGAGGTCTATTCCATTTCCGGAAAGTTTATCGGAAAGCTTACTGCCGGTGAGATTGATAATTTAGATCCTGGCGTTTATATCATTGACCGCAAGAAGGTAAAGGTGGAATAACGGACACAGGAATTTATAAAAAAAGAAAGCCTCATCAGGGCTTTCTTTTTTTTACTTGAATATTCTGTATGTCAGGCTCACATTCAGCAGGGGGAATACTTTAAGTGGGCGGATAAGTTTTACGTAGTCTTCTATCTGGTGATTTAAGTTGGTCAGGTCATGCACGATTTCTGTCCCGTCATGGGTGTATATTTTTGGTGTCCCGCCCCAAAAGATGATTCCACAGTCAACGGCAAATCTGAAACGGTCATCGTTCTTGCTTAGTTGACCGCTGAATCCTCCACCCAGATATGGCTTGAAGGAATTTACCACCATTTCTGCCTTGACCATATTATCGGCTCCAGGTTCCATCTTATAGCGGACGGGCTTACCGTTTATGTCAGTCTGGTCCTTATAGTCACCTACGTGCATCCCCATACGGCCGGCATCAAATATCTTATCCGTTATTTCCTGTGATAATTCAACACCCAGGATTACGCCGTGAGGTTCAGCATCATCATTATACTCTGTATCATATACATTGTCATAGATGTTGTTGTACATGGCGGCAGCGATAAGCGTAGTCATATCCTCCGGGCGGTTCTGGGCACGGCCGATAACTGAAGAACCGGCATAGAAACCTGTGGTAAGATACCATCTCTTGTCTTTAAATGGATGAACGTCAATGAGCAGCTTGAAGTTGTACATGGTAGGCTCACCTATCAACTCAACCTGCTGGGAGATCTTAAAGCCTGTGATATCTTCCAGGTCTTCGGCCATACGCTCAAAACGGGAACGTCCCTGACTGTCATAATCGGGATTATCATCATCTCCAACTTGTATCCTGAAATGCAGAGGCACTTCAAAATGAGGCATCCAGGTAAAGCTTGTACGTACCCCGAAATATTGATTCAGGCGTGACTCAAGACCCACTCCTATTCCTGTGGTTCCTGTCTCAAATGAGACGCTTAGATCCGGTTTGAAAGTGTAAAGCTCCGGATTAATTGAGAACTGATCCAGGTTAAGATTAAAAGGCAAGGCTGCCGCACTGTCTAGACACAATGCGGCCGCCATGATGAGTGTTATTCCGAATTTTTTCATCGGGATAAGTCAAGTTAATTTATTTTACCAGCTCCATTCCAGCCTTGATGGCTTTCTCGTTGAGCGGCAGATACTTCCAGTTACGCTCTGATACGGAGTGCTTGATGCCTTCCATAACATATTCTACATCCAGAATGGGGCGAATCTTCATGAACGCTCCAAGCAGGAACATGTTGGCTACCTTGGCGGCGTTGATCTTAGCTGCCTCCTCAATGGCCTTGATGGGGTAGATGGTAATGTCAGTACGTGTGGGCTTACGGGTAATGGTGCTGGGGGTATAGATGAGTACGCCACCGGGCTTTACCATAGGCTCAAACTTGTCCATAGACTGCTGGTTCAGGATGATAGCGGTGCTGAACTTCTGCAGGATAGGTGAGCTGATGCGGCTGTCGCTAAGGATAACCGTAACGTTTGCTGTACCTCCACGGATCTCAGGACCGTATGACGGCATCCATGAAACCTCCAGGCCCTGCATGAGGCCTGAATATGCAATTATCTTACCCATTGAAAGGACACCCTGTCCTCCAAATCCGGCTATGATTATTTCTTCTGTCATGATTATACCTCCTTATTATCTGGGTGCGTTCATATCCATGACAATCTTGCCATCGACCTTGATGTCGCCCAGAGGATATTTCTTGAACATGTTCTCTACCATCCAGTCATTTGCTGCCTTAGGAGTGAGACCCCAACCTGAGTTACAGTTGGATACAACCTCAACGATTGATGTACCCTTCTTGTCACGCTGGTTCTCAAATGCCTGACGCAGGGCCTTCTTGAGCTTGCGTACATTGGCAGGAGTGTGTACTGAATGACGTGTTACGTAGCATACACCGTCCAGCTGGGCAAGCAGTGGGGTGATGTTGAGCGGATAACCCATGGTCTTGACGTCACGGCCGCGGGGGCAGGTGGTGGTCTTCATTCCCTCCAGTGTGGTGGGGGCCATCTGACCACCGGTCATTCCGTAGATACCGTTGTTGATGAATACTATCACGATGTTCTCACCGCGGTTGCAGGCGTGCATTGTCTCACCTGTACCTATGGCAGCCAGATCGCCGTCACCCTGATAGGTGAACACGAACTTATCGGGCTGGACACGCTTGATACCGGTTGCAACGGCGCAGGCACGACCGTGAGCGGCCTCAACTACGTCAAACTTATAAAAATCATAGAGGAATACTGAGCAACCTACAGGTGAGATGCCTATTACGTCATGCTCTATGCCCATCTCCTCAATAACCTCGGCAATGGTGCGTACCACTACGCCGTGGCCGCAGCCGGGGCAGAAGTTGAACTGCTTCTCAGCCATCAGACGGCTTTTCTGATAGACCAGATTCTCAGGTTTGATTATATCGTTTACTTCCATTGCTGTGCTCATTTGATATTAAAGTAATTGTAGAGAGCAGTCTCAATCTCCTCTGGTGTGGGAACCATACCTCCCAGACGGCCAAAGAAGCCTACAGGCTTGCGGCCCTCAACGGCCAGGCGGATATCCTCAATCATCTGACCGGCACTGAGCTCTACAGACATGAGGCCCTTGATACGCGGGTTGTCAGCCATCTCGCGGATCTGGTCGTATGGGAAAGGATAGAGTGAGATGGGGCGGAACAGGCCAATCTTGTGCCCTTTGGCGCGTGCCAGCTCAATGCTCTTCTGTGCTATACGTGCTATGATACCGAATGCTACTATTACATAGTCAGCGTCATCACACTGGATCATCTCGTAGCGTACCTCGTTCTGTTCCATCTCGCGGTATTTCTTCTGCAAGCGGATGTTTACCAGTTCATGCTCCTGCGGAAGCAGGTTCAGGGAGGTGATGAAACGGCGTTCCTTGCCCTCGGGGGTTCCGTTGGTAGCCCAGTCAGGATACTCGGTAAAGCGGGGACGCTGTGCGGGCAGGTATATCTTCTCCATCATCTGACCCAGGGCGCCATCGGCCAGGATCATCGTGGGATTGCGGTATTTGAATGCAAGGTCAAATCCCAGTGCAATGAAATCAGCCAGTTCCTGAACTGATGAGGGAGCCAGGGTGAGCAGTTTGTAATCACCATGACCACCGCCCTTTACAGTCTGGAAATAGTCAGCCTGGCTGGGCTGGATGGTTCCAAGTCCGGGACCTCCGCGTGATACGTTGATAAGCAGGCATGGAAGCTCAGCGCCTGCCAGATATGATATTCCTTCTGCCATCAGACTGATGCCGGGGCTGGATGAGGATGTCATAACTCTGTGTCCTGTGGATGCACCGCCATAGACCATGTTGATGGCGGAAACTTCACTCTCGGCCTGGAGAACTGCCATACCTGTACGTGCGGTGGCATCAGTCTCCATTAGATACTCCATTACCTCCGTCTGCGGAGTGATGGGGTAACCGTAAAAGGCATCGGCACCGGCGCGGATAGCAGCTTCGGCAATTGCCTCATTGCCTTTCATAAGTCTCATTTCTCTTTCTTTCATAATTACTCTTCTACTTTTACCCTATAGACTGAAATAACTCCGTCAGGGCAGATAATGCCGCAGTTTGTGCAACCAATGCATGCTTCAGGATTTGCCATGTAAGCATAGTGGTAACCCTTGCTGTTGACGGCTGTTGACATGCCCAATACCTGTTTGTCACAGGTAGAGACGCACAGTTCGCAGCCTTTGCAACGCTCGGCATCAACTGTAACAGCACCTCTAATTTTTGCCATAATAATAAATTGTTATTGGTATGATTGTTGGTATAAATATCACATTTTAGAAAGGCTTTGTCCCGGAGCAGCTATCTCTGTGAGATTTATCTCATAGATGAGAGCTGAGCAGCCAGGTATGCTTGACTTGTCATTCGAGCCATATCCGAGACCATAAGGGATGTGGACTATCCAGAAGTCACCGCAGTGCATGTTCATGATTGCGGTTGCCGCTCCTTCTATCAGGGAAGATACCCTGAAAGAGGAGGGGATATTAACATTAGGGTCAAGATTGGCGGTCATGAATGAACGGTCTATCACCTGTCCCTCCGGATAATTGTCTGTGGGTATCAGGCGCACGCGATAGTTTATGCGTATGCTGTCCGTAAAATTGGGCGAAACAGTGCCGGTACCCTTCTGAAGTACTTTGCAGTAAACGTATGAACCATCTCCCCACTGTTTTTTACTGTCAAGCTTGTAATTGAGCAACTTGAACATCTGGCCTTCATCTGCCGTTTGGGGAGTCAAATCTCCGCATTGTGCTGCAATCAGGGAAATGTATTCCGTATTGCGGTCTTTCCAGTTGGCATGGTCATCCGTATCCTTGGTCTCAGCGCATGAGATAAAGGAGGCTAAGGTGACTGCCAGAAGAACAGATATCGTGAGGATACGTTTCATGATCAGAGTGTCTTGAGCACGCTTGTTATTGAAACGGTATCTGAAAGGATATTGCAGAGGTCTGCAATCTTGACGCGCTGCTGCTCCATGGTGTCACGGTTACGCAGGGTTACGGTCTTGTCCTCAAGTGACTGATGATCAACTGTTACGCAGAACGGGGTGCCTATTGCATCCTGACGGCGGTAACGCTTGCCTATTGAATCCTTCTCATCATACTGGCAGTTGAAGTGGAACTTGAGGTCATTCTGGATGCTGCGTGCCAGCTCTGGCAGTCCGTCTTTCTTTACGAGAGGCAGGATGGCCAGCTTGACAGGAGCTAACGGTGCGGGCAGGTGCAGGACTACACGTGTCTCGCCGTTCTCCAGGGCCTGCTCCTCATATGATGCGCACATGACGCTCAGGAACATGCGGTCAACACCGATAGAGGTCTCGATTACGAACGGAGTGTAGCTCTCGTTGGTCTCGGGATCAAAGTATTTGATGCTCTTGCCGCTGAACTTCTCATGCTGTGAGAGGTCAAAGTTGGTGCGGCTGTGGATGCCCTCCACCTCCTTGAAACCGAACGGCATGAGGAACTCGATATCTGTTGCTGCGTTGGCGTAGTGTGCCAGTTTGTCATGATCGTGGAAACGGTAGTGGTCTGCGCCGAATCCGAGAGCCTGATGCCATTTCATGCGGGTTTCCTTCCACTTGGCGAACCAGTCAAGCTCTGTACCGGGCTTGATGAAGAACTGCATCTCCATCTGCTCAAACTCACGCATACGGAATATGAACTGACGGGCTACGATCTCGTTACGGAAAGCCTTACCTATCTGGGCTATTCCGAAAGGAATCTTCATGCGGCCTGTCTTCTGAACGTTCAGGTAGTTTACAAAGATACCCTGAGCGGTCTCAGGACGCAGATATATCTTCATGGCGCCGTCGGCGGTAGATCCCATCTCAGTCTGGAACATGAGGTTGAACTGACGTACATCGGTCCAGTTACGGGTGCCGCTGATAGGGCAGACAATACCCTCATCCAGGATGATCTGCTTGAGCTCCTCAAGATTGGTCTCGTTCATGGCCTTCTTGTAGCGGTCATGCAGGGCATCACGCTTGGCTATGTGCTCCAGAACATTTGCACTGGTGGCACGGTACTTGGCCTCGTCAAAAGAGTCACCGAAACGCTTGCGTGCCTTGGCAACCTCCTTCTCTATCTTCTCATCATATTTAGCTATCTGATCTTCAATAAGGACGTCGGCGCGGTAACGCTTCTTGGAGTCACGGTTGTCAATCAGGGGGTCATTGAATGCGTCAACGTGACCTGATGCCTTCCAGATGGTGGGGTGCATGAATATTGCGGAGTCTATACCTACAATGTTGTCATGCAGCAGAACCATGCTCTGCCACCAATAGGTCTTGATGTTGTTTTTCATCTCAACGCCTAACTGTCCGTAGTCATAGACAGCTCCTAATCCATCATAAATCTCACTTGAAGGGAATACGAAACCGTACTCCTTGCAATGCGCTACAATCTTTTTGAAAACGTCTTCTTGTGCCATAATCAGCTTTTTTCCGAAAATTTCCGCAAAGGTACTCTTTTATTTAATATAAAAGGGAGTCTGTAGTCTTAAAAAAGGGTAATTAAGCTTGCTTTGAAGTGAGGTGACAGAGTGAATGAAATATGCCGATCTGTTGAAAAGTTAATACCCTGAGCGGGTCAAGTTGGACGTTTTGGATTGGGAATTGTCGCTGAAAAGCAGTAATTTCGCGTCCAAAGACATTTTTTTGCGAATGAGCGACGAACTTGACAATATAGTAGAGACCGATGATGAAGGCCAGGAAGCAGGGCACTCTTCATACCAGCCTGTCAAGGATGACAACGGCATGATCAGACACAGGCTTTCAGGTATGTATCAGGGTTGGTTCCTTGATTATGCCTCATACGTTATCCTGGAACGTGCCGTGCCGCATTTTGTGGATGGCCTTAAGCCGGTGCAGAGACGTATCCTGCACTCCATGAAACGTCTGGATGACGGGCGTTTCAACAAGGTGGCCAACATAGTGGGTCACACTATGCAGTTCCATCCTCATGGTGATGCCTCTATAGGCGATGCCCTGGTTCAGATGGGCCAGAAAGACCTGCTGATAGAGTGTCAGGGTAACTGGGGAAACATACTTACCGGTCATCGTGCCGCAGCACCGCGATATATCGAGGCCCGTCTGTCAAAGTTCGCTCTCGAGACTCTGTTCAACCCCAAGACCACTGAGTGGAAGGCTTCATATGACGGCCGTAACAAGGAGCCCGTCACACTGCCGGTCAAGTTCCCGCTGCTGCTTGCTCAAGGTGCTGAGGGTATTGCCGTAGGTCTATCATGCAAGATTCTGCCTCATAACTTCAATGAGCTTTGCGATGCTGCTGTATCATATCTGCGTGGCGAGGAGTTCCACCTTTATCCTGATTTCCAGACAGGCGGTGCCGTTGATGTGTCACGCTACAATGACGGCGAACGCGGCGGCATGGTACGCATCCGTGCCAAGATCTCCAAAGAGGCCGATAACAAGACTCTCGTGATAAACGAGATTCCGTACGGTGAGAACGTGATGACCCTGTGCGAGTCAATCGTAAAGGCCGGTGAAAAGGGTAAAATCAAGATCCGCAAAGTGGAGAACCTTACGGCCGATAAGGTGGAGATACGCATATCATTGGCTCCCGGCGTATCAAGTGACAAGACGATAGATGCTCTCTATGCGTTTACCAACTGTGAGGTAAGCATTTCACCCAACTGCTGCGTGATTGATGAGAACAAGCCTCATTTCCTTACGGTGAGCGATGTGCTGCGCAAATCAGTTGACAATACGCTTGAACTGCTGCGCCGTGAGCTTGAGATAGAGCGTGGGGAACTGCTTGAGCAGCTGCATTTTGCATCACTTGAGAAGATCTTCATTGAGGAACGCATCTATAAGGACCGTGAGTTTGAAGAGGCTCCCACTATGGATGCCGCCTGTGAGCATATTGATGACCGCCTGACGCCTTACTATCCGCATATGATACGTGAGGTTACCAAGGAGGATATCCTCAAGCTGATGGAGATAAAGATGGCCCGTATCCTCAAGTTCAACAAGGACAAGGCAGAGGAGGCAATTGCCAAGATGAAGGCTGACATCGCACGCATTGACAAGGATTTGTCAAATATGGTGGGTGTGACCATACGCTGGTTCAATATGCTCAAGGATAAGTACGGCCCTGCCTATCCGCGCCGTACCGAGATAAAGAATTTTGACACAATCGTAGCTACAAAGGTCATTGAGGCCAATCAGAAGCTCTACATAAACCGTGCTGACGGATTCATAGGCATGGAGCTCAAGAAAGATGAATATGTATGCAACTGCTCTGAGATTGATGACATTATCCTGTTCTATAAGGACGGTAAGTACAAGGTGGTTAAGGTTGCGGACAAGCTATTTGTAGGTCAGGGCGTGCTCTATCTTGACGTGTTCAAAAAGAATGACAAACGCACCATATATAATGTAGTATATCGTGACGGCAGGAACGGCGCCTATTTCATGAAGAGGTTTGCCGCTACCGGCTTGACCCGTGACAAGGAGTATGACCTGACACAAGGTAAGGCTGGCTCCAAGATCTGCTACTTCAGTGCCAACCACAACGGTGAGGCGGAGGTTATAAAGATAACGCTTAAGCCCAATCCCAAACTCAAGAAGCCTGTATTTGACAAGGATTTCAGTGACCTGATGATCAAGGGCCGTCAGTCAATGGGTAACCTGCTCACACGTAATGAGGTGCAGCGCATAGGGCTCAAGTCACAGGGTACATCGACACTGGGTGGCCGTAAGGTATGGTTTGACAAGGATATTCTGAGGCTTGACTTTGACGGGCACGGTGAATATCTGGGTGAGTTTGACAGCGAAGACCTTCTGCTTGTGGTGAACGCTGACGGAG
>Ga0265300_10003049_pt1 | contig 13930 bp, 5 predicted proteins | sample AusTroGonzalo_MG_FD_193482 | JGI IMG/M metagenome (GOLD analysis project Ga0265300, IMG submission 193482) | Bovine rumen microbial communities from tropical cattle in Woodstock, Queensland, Australia - Gonzalo_03 | ecosystem: Host-associated > Mammals > Digestive system > Stomach > Rumen ... | reverse complement strand
CCGGTCAGACCTGCTCAACGTATCATTCAGAGTAGGATACGGAAACTGTGAAGGTCTTTTCATGGGCTTAGGTCTCTGTTTCTGAGCATAAAAAATCCCAAGATGCCAAGAAGCATCCTGGGATAATTTCATATACAAGTTGAATTAAACCAGATGTCTTACCAGATCATCCCTGTCACCATAAAGATAGTCAATTACAGGAATCTCAATCATTGTATAGCAACCAGGCTTCTGAAGCATTGAAGCGCGGGCGGCGCATACCAGAATCTGACCTGTCAGGGCAGGATTGTTTATTTTCATGTTAAACTCAAAGAGCTGGTTCTGTGTCTTGCCCGATACGCCCTTGCGTGTAAGGTTAACACCGTGTCCCATATCCTTGAGAGCATCAACAGACTCTACCTGCATAACATGTGTCTCATCATTTACAAAATAAGGATCTGCCTTGATAGCTGCAGCCACATCCTCAAAACGATAACCGTCAAGAATCTCAACATATACCATACGGCGATGGATACCGGTGCCAACGGGGATAGTCATGGAAAGGGCAGCCTTGACACCGGGAACAGCCTTTACGGCAACAGAGTGTCCCATTGACATCCCGGGACCGAAGTTTGTATAGCTTACGCCCTTGGGAGCCATACCCTGAAGGAGAGCACGGACAATCGAGTCTGTACCCGGATCCCAGCCGGCAGATATCACTGCAACCTTACCAGCCTCAGCAGCAACTTGCTGAAGACGCTTGCGGGTTTCTGGAATAAGGGTATGGATATCAAAACTGTCAACAGTATTGATACCAAGCGGGAGGATCTCATTGGCATACTCCTCAGCCTTACGGGAAGGAACACAGAGAATAGCCACATCGGGCTTGGACAGTTCTGAAATTTTCCTTACAATCTTATAGCCTTGCAGCTCTTTGGGGCAATCAGCATCACCATTACGGCGTACTATTCCAGCCACCTCAAAATCAGGAGCTGTTTCCAGTGCCTCAAGCACATATTTACCGATGTTTCCGTAGCCTACAATCGCAGCTTTTATCTTTTCCATAGGATCAAGTTTTTTTGTTACGGCTGCGAAATTATTAAAAAATCCGGTCCCATGTACATGCGCACGTGCAATAATAGGTTATAAAGAACGTTTATTTATAGTAACTCAAATGACATACACAGATGATTGAATTTATTCAGGGAAAGATTGAGGAACTCACGCCCACGCAGGCAGTACTTCTTACAGCCGGGGGCGTAGCATATGATCTGAACATATCTGTTTACACATACTCTGCCATTCAGGGCAAGGAAGAGGCACGCCTGTTTGTATATGAAGCTATCCGTGAGGATGCCTACATCCTGTACGGTTTCAGCGGAAAACAGGAGCGTGAACTTTTTCTGATGCTCATATCCGTCCCCGGCATCGGTGGTGCATCGGCCAGAATGATATTATCATCATTCTCTCCATCAGAACTCATTGGAATAGTTTCTTCAGGCAATGACTCTCTGCTTAAGAAGGTCAAAGGCATTGGTGCCAAAACCGCGCAACGCATCATTGTGGATCTGCATGACAAGATTGCAAAGACTCAATCAGATGAGATGCCACTGAATCTTCAGACCGGTATCCAGACAGGACAGATAGCAAATGAGGCTATTACCGCCATGGTTACATTGGGATTCCCGCAAGCCGCATCACAGAAAGTAGTGCAGGCCATACTCAAGGAGCAGGATAGCCTTAGTGTTGAAGCCGTTATCCGGGAAGCCTTGAAACGTATCTGAAACATTATCCGTTACATCTGATGACAAAGGGTAGAATCCTTGCCTGGGCGTTACTGCTGATGGGCTCCTGCTTGTGCGGGAGCCTTAACCGGCTTTATGCGCAGAACGCAGTAAGGACCCTCCCCAACCCCGAGAACATAACAGAGGAGATAACATATGATGAGGAAGATGAAACCTTCAGCATGGGTTACAAGCTGGGAGAAAGTTATCTGGAGGTACCTGACGTATTGACTCCCGATGAGTACAACCGCCTGATGATGCATCGGTCCATGCAATCCTTTTATCGTGAAAAATATGACGAAGAGGTAAAGAATCAGGGTGACAACCATTTTGACTTTACTGACATGAAGTTTGACCTGGGACCGGCCGAGAAGATTTTCGGACCAGGCGGCGTACAGGTAAAGACCAGCGGATCTGCAGCCATCAAGTTCGGATATAACCGTCAAAAAGTAGATAACCCATCACTCTCAGTACAGAACCGTTCAACAGGAGGCTTTGATTTTGATGAGCAGATAAACCTGAACATCAATGCACGTGTTGGTGACAAGGTCAACATGAATCTCAACTACAACACTGAAGCCACGTTTGACATTGATGCAAAGATGATCAGGTTACGTTATGAAGGTAAGGAAGATGAGATTATACGTCTGCTTGAAGCTGGTAACATAAGTTTCCCTACCAACTCTTCACTGATACAAGGCGCATCATCACTGTTCGGCATACGTACAGACCTGCAGTTCGGTAAACTCAAACTCCAGATGGTTCTTTCACAAAAGGAATCATCATCAACAACAGTCAACTCACAAGGTGGACAGCAGATAACTGATTTTGAGATTGACGCAAGCAACTATGATGAGAACCGTCACTTCTTCCTGGCTCACTTCTTCCGTGACAGTTATGACGCGAATATGGCTATGCTGCCCAGCATAGTATCAGGAGTACAGATAACAAGAATAGAAGTTTGGGTGACAAATAAAAAGAGCAACTATGACAACCCGCGTAACATAGTGGCCTTCACGGATCTGGGAGAAACCAACCATATCAGCAACAACATATGGGCATCACAGGGTGGCAGGGTTCCTGCAAACGGAGCCAATGACCTGTACAGCCGTATCACTGCCAATTATCCCGATGCAAGGGATATTGACCAGGTAGCTGTCACACTTGGTTCATTCCTGCAAGGAAGTACTGATTATGAGAAGTTGTCCAATGCACGTATGCTTGGCACATCAGAGTACACACTCAACAGTGAATTAGGATACATATCACTCAAAAGCGCCCTTTCATCAGATGAAGTGCTGGCCGTAGCATATGAATACACATACGGAGGAAACAGCTATCAGGTAGGTGAGTTTTCATCAGACAAGACAGACGCCAGCCAGGCCCTGTTTGTAAAACTGTTGAAATCCAACTCCAATTCTCCGGGAAGCGGTACATGGGATCTCATGATGAAAAACATCTATTCCATTACGCAGGGTAGCATACAGAACTCACAGTTCAAGCTAGACATATATTACAACAGTGACAGCACAGGTAGCCGGCTTACATACATCCCTGAACAGGATCTCAAGAATTCTCCCCTGCTACGCCTGCTGAATCTGGACCGTCTGGATGACAAAAACAATCCTCACCCCAACGGAAAGTTTGATTTCATAGACAGATATACCGTACAGGCATCAAACGGAAAGATCATATTCCCGGTAGTAGAGCCATTCGGCAGTCATCTGAGGAAAGTGATTGCCAATGATGCCGTTGCTGACAAATATGTTTTCCAGGAACTGTATGACTCCACCCGTGTCGTAGCCAGACGCATAGCCGATAAGGACAAGTTCATTCTTATGGGTCAATACTCCGGCACCAACAGTAACGTAATAGCTTTAGGTTCCATCAATATACCCCGTGGTTCTGTAATCGTCACAGCCGGCGGTGTGACACTTGTTGAAAACAGTGATTATACCATAGACTACAGCATGGGTACTGTGACTATTATCAACCAAAGCATTATTGATGCAGGCACCAGTGTGAGCGTCCAGCTGGAAAGCAATACCGAGTACAGCATGCAGCGCAAGACCATGGCAGGAGTCAACTGGATGTATGATTTCAGCAACAACTTCCAACTGGGCGGAACGATCATGCATCTGAATGAGAAGCCGCTTACCAGCAAGGTTACCATGGGTGACGAGCCTTTGGTCAACACCATGTATGGACTCAATGTAAATTGGAAACATGAGAGTCAGGCTCTGACAAACATCATTGACAAGATCCCGTTCGTAAATGCCACAAAGCCATCCAGCATTAACCTGAAAACAGAAATGGCAGCCCTACAGTCTGAAGTTTCAGACAAGGTCCAGGGACAGGCTTCATACATTGATGACTTTGAAGCAGCAGAAAGCGGCATTAACATAGCACAGCCGGGAGCATGGTCTTTGTCATCCGTACCTAAGGGAATGAAAGGATTCGGACTATCCGGCCAGGTGCAATCCGGCTACAACCGTGCTCTTCTGAACTGGTTCACAATTGATCCCCTGTTCACCCGTAGAAATTCGCCACTCACGCCATCACACATAAAAACTGACCTGGATCAACTGTCAAATCATTATGTGCGCGAGGTGTATGACCGTGAGCTTTATCCAAACAAAGAATCCACATCAAGCGAATCAACCACCCTACCCGTTTTAAATCTGGCATACTATCCCAATGAACGCGGCCCCTATAACCTTAATCCTGACCTGGATGCAGACGGTCATCTGAGCGACCCGCAGTATAACTGGGCCGGTATTACAAGAAAACTGACCACCACAGATTTTGAAGCAGCCAACATAGAGTACATAGAGTTCTGGATGCTTGACCCGTTCATTTACAACCCCGGAGCTACCGGCGGTGACCTCTATCTGAACTTGGGTGAGGTATCAGAAGATGTGCTGTTGGACGGCAAGAAGTTTTTTGAGAACGGAATGCCTGTAAACAATGACTCCGCCAAATGGACAAAGACCGTATGGGGAAAGGTCCCTACCGGCAAGAGTCTAGTATATGCCTTTGACAACACTGATGCCGATGCCCGTGACAAACAGGATGTAGGCCTAAACGGACTGTCATCAGAAGAAGAACGTAACTGGCCTGCATACGCATCCTATCTCGATGCAATAAGAGGAAAGCTCAAACCTGAGGTATATCAGAGTTTCTATGATGACCCGGCAGCTGACACATACCACTATTACCGTGGCTCTGATTACGATGACGCTGGCCTTTCCGTATTGGACCGTTACCGTAAGTATAACGGTACTGAAGGAAACTCACCAAACTCCGCCGGAAACGGTACCAATTATGACCAGTCTGCCCGCATCACACCTGATGTGGAAGATGTCAACGGAGACTACACCATGGATGAATATGAGAAGTTTTTCCTGTACCGTATATCTCTACGACCTGCAGATCTTGAGATAGGACGTAACTTCATATCCGATAAACGTGAGGTTAAGGTAAAACTACGCAACGGAAATACAGAGACAGTGAACTGGTACTGTTTCCGGGTTCCTGTTACAGAATATGAGAAGGCAGAGGGCGGCATACGTGATTTCAGTTCCATAAGGTTCATGAGGATGTATCTGACCAACTTCTCGGAGGAAGTTCACATACGTTTCGGATCACTGGAACTTATGACCAGTCAATGGCGTAACTACGAACAACCCATTTACAGCGCATCCAATCGTGCTCCTTCCATTTCAGGAAAGTTCTCCGCAACATCTGTCAATATAGAGGAGAACGGTGACAGATCCCCTGTGAATTATGTGGTTCCGCCAGGAGTTAGTCGCATCATTGACCCCAGTCAGACCCAGCTGGTACAGGATAACGAGCAGGCTATGAGCCTGAAAGTAATTGGACTTGGCGCAGGAGAGGCACGTGGTATTTACAAGAAGAGTTCGCTGGATCTTCGCAAGTACAAACGGATTCAGATGTTCACCCACGCTGAGGCTGTAATACCGGATGACGGTAGCTTGCAGAACGGTGACATATCTGTATTCATCCGACTTGGCTCAGACTATTCAGGTAACTACTATGAGTATGAGATACCTCTCGACCTGACACCAGCAGGGCATTACAGCGGTACCAATGAAAATGACCGCCGTGCGGTATGGCCAGACCGTAACATGCTTGACATTGACTTCGATGTCCTCACCCAGGTCAAGAACAACCGTAATGTACAGAAGAACCTGGGTGCGATTGATGCATCATCAACATACTGTGAATATGACCCTAACAACCCCATGAACCGCATAAGCGTGGTAGGTAATCCGTCATTAGGTAATGTACGCGCAATAATGATAGGTATCCGCAACAACTCCATGAGCGCCAAAGATGCCGAGGTTTGGGTTAACGAACTGCGTCTGGTAGGTTATGAAAGCAAGGGCGGTATGGCAGCTCAGGGCACATTAGGACTAAGATTATCAGATCTGGCCTCAGTTGATTTCTCCGGAACAATGAGTACTGCCGGATATGGTGGCCTGGAGCAGAGCATCAAAGACCGCAAGACTGATGACCAATACAGGTATTCAATAACGACCAGCACCAATGTGGGCCGTTTCCTCCCAGAGAAAGCGCGCATATCAGTTCCTGTCTATTATTCATACACAAGAGAAAACACTTCACCCAAATACAGCCCTTATGACACGGACCTTCTTCTTGAAGATGTAATTGAGTCTTATCCTGAGGGCAACGCACGTGATTCCATCAAGAGTATAACACAGGATACCAGGGAGAGCCACAACTTCAGCATATCGAATGCAAGAATCAACATAAGCAGTGAGAAGCCTATGCCTTATGACCCGGCAAACTTCTCATTCAGTTTCTCTGAAAGCGTAAGCAACCGGAACAACAGTACCATTGAATATGAGCATGACCAGAACTGGAGGGCATCAATTGATTACAATTATTCACCCGGTCTTAAGGGATGGTCACCTTTTGCCGGTATAGGATATGAAGCAAAATGGTTCAGTATAATCAAAGATACAAAGATCAATTTCCTGCCACAGAGCTTCTCTTTCAACACAACGCTTCAGCGCAATTATCATGAGCTCCAGGAGCGTGATCTGGAGGGTTCAGAAGGAATACCTGTATCGTTCTCACAACAATTCTACTGGAACCGTGACCTCTCCATACGCTGGGATCCGTTACAGCTTCTGAAACTGTCATTCAACGCCAAGACCAGAGCTGAGATTGAAGAACCATATACCGTAGTAAACAAGGACCTTTACCCTGACCAGTATCAGCTGTGGAAGGACTCCGTAAAGATGAGCCTTATGCATATGGGCCGCCCGCTTGACTACAGCCAGTCATTCAATGCATCATATTCCATTCCTATCAACAAGATACCATTAACGGATTGGATTACAGCCGATGCCAGTTTCAACTCATCATACTCATGGAACCGCGGCACGACATACGCCAACGGCATATCTTACGGCAATATCATATCAAACAGACGTTCTGTTTCACTTAACGGACGTTTTAACCTGCTCAATATGTATAACAAGGTTTCATACCTGCATAAATTAAACGCCCGATACTCTTCAAACAGTACTTCTGACTCCTATTCTTCAACCAGAAACAAGAGATTCCAACAGGAGATGACACTTTTACCTGGTCAACGCAATATAATTGTACATAAAATAGGTACCTTGAATCCCAAACTTACTGTTACCACAAAAGACGGTACCAATGTAAAACTAAAATTCCGCAAACTGAGTGCAGACAGCATTTCAGTCAAGGTCAAGGATACTCTTGATGTAGTTGTAAAAATAATACAGGATCCAGATCTGCCGGTCAGAAAGAAAAACTTCTCCATACGTGAGGGTATAGATGTAGGGCTCAGATTACTCATGATGGTTCGTAATGTTTCCATATCCTACCGTAATGACTACTCTATGTCTCTTCCGGGATTCATGCCAAAATCCGAGGTGTTCGGTCAAAACAGTTCAAACGGCCTGATGGCTCCAGGACTGGACTTTGCGTTTGGATTCACAGGAGACAATTATCTTTACAAAGCCATAGATAACGGATGGCTGTTGTCAAATGACAGTATTGCACATACTGCATCATCCAATGCCGTAGAGGATCTTCAGGTCAAATTCTCCATTGAACCGTTCAGGGATATCAAGATTGACGCTAATGCAAGTTGGAGCAAATCAAGTTCTAACCGCATACAATATATGTACACAGGTATGCCCAGTACACGTAGCGGCAGTTTCAGCATGACTACCATTTCCATAGGAAGTGCATTTGAGACACATTCTGCAAGCAACAACTACCACTCACGCAGTTTTGACCGTTTCATAAACAGCCTTCCCATAATACGTGACCGCATAGAATCAATGTATGAAGGAGCGCGCTACCCCGAAGGAAGTAGCCGTGCAGGTGATCTTTATGACAAAGCAAACGGAGGAGTTGACATGTACTCTGCAGACGTGCTTATCCCAGCTTTTCTGTCAGCATATACCGGACGTAATGCAAAGAAAACTACATTAGATCTGTTCCCCAGCATACTGAACATGCTTCCGAACTGGTCATTCACATATAGCGGCCTCAGTAAGATTCCGTTCTTCAAGAAATACTTTAAGAGTTTCAACCTGACACATGCCTACAAGAGTGTCTATTCAATTGGCAGTTTCAACACCTTCAACAGCTATATGGAGTACATGAACGGACGCGGATTCATAGAAGATGTTACCAGCGGTAACCCCATTCCGAGCACTATGTTCAATATCAGTTCTGTATCCATTAATGAGTCATTCTCACCGCTGTGTGGCGTGAACATGACTTTCCTGAATGACATATCGGCTCATCTGGAATATCGCAAGACACGTGTTCTTACCCTCAGCACCACCGCGGTACAGATAGTAGAAACCACATCCAATGACATCACTGCCGGCGCCGGCTACAAGATAAACGGAGTCAAACTGTTTGGAGCACGACAGGGTACCGGACGTAACAAGGTGAGCAATGACATTAACATGAGCGCTGATTTCTCATTCCGCAATCAGAATGCCATATGCCGTAACCTGCGTGACCAAAGCACACAGGCCACCAGCGGAAACCGCGCTGTCAAGTTCTCCTTCCAGGCAGACTACACTTACAGCCGTATGCTCACCATGAACTTCTATTACGATTATCAGAGCAACTTCCCGCTGGTATCAACATCAGCATTCCCCACTTCTACTCACGATGTGGGATTTACCCTTAAGTTTACCTTGACCAGGTAAACTTAAGGGCTAAAGCCCTTTCCTTATTTTAGTTTGCTACGCAAACAGGCCGGCCTCCGGCCGGGTAAGAATAAAGGCCCGAAAATTCGGACCTTTATTTTTACTGGACAATCGCCAGCCTAATCTTATTAGTATCAAAGTTTGCCGATGGCTGGGAAGGTTTGGCTTTGAGCAATGGTAAACTTGGACTGGCAGCGGATATCCTGTGATGAGGCGGCAAAGTCTGCCTTGTACTCACCCTGCAGTGTCTGCCAGCATGAAGATTCCAAATTGAACCCGGCCAACTCATACTCTGACAGTTTGAACTCAAGAACCTCACTTGCACCGGGTTGAAGCAGTGCTGTCTTACCGTATGCCTTGAGTTCCTTGGTCAGGCTGTTAAGGCCGACGTTGGGAGCCTCAATATACACCTGCACAGCCTCCTTACCGGCTACAGAGCCTGTGTTAGTTACCTTTACTGACAAAGAAACTACACCATCAGTTATAGTAGCTTTGGGCTCGCTATATGCAAATTTAGTGTAACTGAGTCCGAATCCGAACGGATAGGATACCTGCTCGGGATGACGGTCATAATAACGGTAACCTATATCAAGACGCTCCTTGTATTCAGTATAATCAAACAGGGCCACTGGTTTAGCTTCAGGATTGCCACGATTGGCACGTGACTGCATCTGGAGTTCACGCGCATTGACCGGATAGTTTGCCGTAGAAGGAATATTCATAAAGTCAATGACATATGTGTCAACCAGTTTACCTGATGGGTTGACAGTACCCTTAAGGACATCTGTTACAGCATAACCTGCCTCCTGTCCGGGGAGCCCTGCAAGCAGAATGGCATCTGGCTGTGACTTCCAGCTTGCGGTCTCTATCGGAGCACCGATATTAAGTATAACAACAACCTTCTTACCCTTAGAGTGGAATGCTTCACAAACATCCTTGATAAGTCCCTGCTCTATGTCAGTGAGTGTATAATCTCCCTCATAACCACGATCGGCTGATTCACCACAACTGCGCCCGATGGTGATTATAGCGATATCGCTTGCAATGGCGTCGGCACGGTACTGGAAGGGCTTACGTACAAGTGACTGCGGGATAACGTGGTTGGTCAGATTGGTACGCATGAACTGATTGGCACTCATTCTACTATTATGCTCTTCAACATACTTGCTGTATGATGATGAGACTGAAGGCTCCAACTTGTATCCTGCAGCTTTCAGGCCCTCATCCAGACCGACTGCATGTTTGTAATTGACACTACCGCTACCTGTACCTACCACATACATATCATATGAGCTTACACCATACAGGGCGATCATCTTACAGTTCCTGTCAAGCGGCAGAGCGCCCTCATTCTTAAGCAGAACCATACCCTCTGTAGCGCTGGAACGTGAAACCTGAGCATGTGCTTCAAGATTGGGGTCATTATGGAACTCATAACCCTGCATCTTAGGTGAGCGGGCAATGAACGCAAGTATCTTAGCTACATTACGGTCAATTATCTTCTCATCAAGAGTGCCATTCTGAACAGCCTCGATTATGCTCTTTATCTGATTGGCACTACCCGGCATAAGCAGGTCATTACCGGACTTCACGGTAGCAACGGCATCACGGCCGCCACCCCAGTCTGTCATAACCATACCCTCAAAACCCCATTCCTGACGCAGTATGCTGTCAATGAGGGTTATATTCTCCGGTGCATATGTACCATTAATCTTATTGTATGATGTCATGACAGCCCATGGCTGTGATTCACGTACTGCAATCTCAAATCCCTTCAGATATAGTTCACGTGCAGTCTGCTGATCTATTTTGACATCATTGGCCATGCGGTTGGTCTCCTGATTGTTCAGGGCATAATGCTTGATGGTGGCACCTACTCCGTTGCTTTGCACGCCACGTACCATAGCGGCAGCGGTCTTGCCCGATATTACAGGATCCTCTGAGTAGTACTCAAATGAACGGCCTAACAGAGGATTACGGTGCAGGTTAAGAGCCGGAGCAAGCAGACAGTCTGCTCCGTAACGTTTCACCTCATCACCAATAGCTACACCCACCTCCTCTACAAGCTGTTGATTCCAACTCTGAGCCAGCAATGTTGCTACAGGGAATGATGTACAATAATATGTCTGCTCTTCGCCCTGACGTGTAGGATTGATTCTCAGTCCACCGGGACCATCGGGCAACATCACAGAAGGAATACCTAAACGCGGTATAGGATAGGTCTGACCGGCACATCCGGGAATGAGATTTTTGGCATCCTTTATCTCCTGAGCTATCTCATTTCCGTTCCAGGCTCCCACACCCACAAGTAGGTTCACCTTTTCCTCAAGAGTCATAGCAGCAACCACCTTTTTCATAGATGACTTACCAAACTCTACAGTACGGTTACAGGATACAGTCACGAATGCCATCAATGCGGCACAGGCAACAGGAATAAACGCTTTTCTATTCATAATCAGGTTAGTATTGTTAGGTTAGTAAAATCAGCATTTGGTTTCAAGCCCTCGCTTCCGTGCCTCCTCAAGCAGGAAATTGAATGCGGCATCATGCTCGTTCGGAATAACTCCATCAAGAATTGCATCCTTAATGGCAGCTTTCAGTTCACCTACTATGGCCGTAGGCTCCAGCCCAAAGGTACGCATAATTTCAAGTCCGTCAACAGGAGGCTGGAAATTACGTATGCGGTCACGTTCCTCAAGGTCAACCATCTTCTGGCGCACCAGCTTGAAGTTCTCCAGATGACGTTTCTTTTTCTGCTCATTCTTGGAGGTTATATCAGCTTCACAGAGGGTCATCAGGTCATCTATATCATCACCGGCATCAAAAAGCAGGCGCCTCACGGCAGAGTCTGTAACCTCATCATCAACAATAGCTATGGGACGCATGTGCAGCTCTACCATTTTCTGGACATACTTCATCTTCTCATTCTTAGGCAATTTCATGCGCTCAAAAATGCCGGGAATCATCTTCATGCCCACATAGTTATGGTTGTAGAATGTCCAGCCATGAGCCGGTTCCCACTTCTTGGTGCGGGGTTTGCCAATATCATGAAGCAACGCAGCCCAGCGTAACCACAAGTCATTACTGTTACGGGCTACATTATCCAGTACCTCCAATGTATGGTAGAAAACATCCTTGTGCCCACGGCCGTTCACCGTCTCCACGCCCTGCAGGGCGGTAAGTTCCGGAAATATCAGTTCCAGCAAGCCGCACCGGTCCAAATCAATGAATCCCTTAGATGGAACGGGTGCCAGCAGTATCTTGTTGAGTTCTTCCGATATGCGCTCCTTACTGATGATACCTATGCGCTCGCGGTTTTTTTCAAGTGATGCAAAAGTAACGTCATCAATATAAAAGTTGAGTTGTGTGGCAAACCTGATGCAGCGCATCATACGCAGGGGATCATCGCTGAAAGTAATATCGGGATCAAGCGGAGTACGTATTATACGGTCCTGCAAATCATCAATGCCACCGAACGGGTCAACCAGTTCTCCAAAACGGTCACCGTTAAGACAGATTGCCATGGCGTTTATGGTAAAGTCACGACGGTTCTGGTCATCTTCAAGAGTTCCATCCTCTACGATCGGATTACGTGACTCACGGTGATATGACTCCTTACGTGCTCCTACAAACTCCACCTCAAGATCACCTTTCTTTACCTGTGCCGTACCAAAGTTCTTGAACAGACTAACGTGCGCTCCCCTGCCCAATGCCTTGCCGTAAGCCTTGGCCATTTCCAGGCCACTGCCTACCACCATTACATCAATATCCTTGCTGGGGCGCTCCAGGAACAGGTCACGCACATATCCTCCCACCACATAGCATTCCAGCCCCAGACCATCGGCAGTCTGAGACAGCAGCCTGAACTCCTTGCGGTCAAGCAGCTTGGCTAGTTCCTCATCACTATATATCTTCATAATATGGCAAAGATACTCAAAAATCCACTTTTGCTGAAAAATCGGGCCATACTTGCAGAAAAAAGGCCCAGTGAGGCTTTCGCTAGCAAGTATGGCTTCATTCTTGCCATATTAGCCCTTATTTGGTGCCATACTTGCATGAAATGTGGGTTGTACGGCTTGTGGTGACAAGTATGGCCAATATAGATGTTTTTTTCAGGAAACTGAGTACTTTTGCATCTGTAAAAACCAATTGAGATGAAAAAGATACTTGCAATACTGACAATAGGCGCATTCATCGTATCGTGTGAAGAGAATATTGAGCAGAAAGCCGGACACCATCTGGACAATGCCAAAGAGGCATTCAGCATAGGCAACTACAATCTTGCCAAGCAGGAGATTGACAGCATCAGGATTCTTTATCCCAAGGCTTTTGAAACCCGCCGTCAAGGTATCAAGCTGATGCAGCAGGTTGAGGAGGCTGAGCAGTTGCGTGCCATTGAGTATGAGGACAGCATGATTGTAGCTGCAACCGCCGCATTTGAAAAGATTAAGGCTGACTATGTATTTGAAAAGGACGAGAGATATCAGGATATTGGTCTTTATACGATAAAGAGCCAGGCACCTAACCGCAACATAGACCGCACATACATCCGTGCACAAGTGGATGAACTGGGCCGCATGACGCTTATTTCAAGTTACCGCGGCAGTTCTTATATACATCATGACTGGCTCAAACTTACCGTAGGAGATATCTATGTAGATACTCCCGAATCAAATGACCGCCATGAGTTTACAGACCTGGGCATATGTTACGAGAGGTTAAGCTTCATAAACGGCAATGACGGCGGAGCAGCGGCATTCATCAGTGCCAACAAGGATGCAGACATCACCTACACACTTTACCGCAAGACCGGTCCTGACAGCAGCCGTCCAGTGTACCGCAACCTCAAGCTCAACAAGAATGACCGCTACGCCATAGCACAACTCTATGACCTGTCACTCATTCTGTTAT
>Ga0265300_10003048_pt1 | contig 13934 bp, 11 predicted proteins | sample AusTroGonzalo_MG_FD_193482 | JGI IMG/M metagenome (GOLD analysis project Ga0265300, IMG submission 193482) | Bovine rumen microbial communities from tropical cattle in Woodstock, Queensland, Australia - Gonzalo_03 | ecosystem: Host-associated > Mammals > Digestive system > Stomach > Rumen ... | reverse complement strand
CCGAAATGTTGTTGCAACTGCTGAAAACATACGGTGTAATCTGAGTTACTCCTGCGCCTATGGTAATCTTTTCCAGATTCCGGCAGTATGAGAATGCGTACTGATTTATTGTCCTGACGCCGTCGGGGATTGTTATTTCCGTCAAACCGTTCTGATTAAGGAATGCATTTGAGGCGATGGTCCGGACAGTTCCCGGAATTGTGGTCGTCTTGCAGGCAATCAGCAGCATATCGGTCGAAGTCTGGATAATTGCATTACAACCACCGCGGCTGTCATACTCCTTGTTGGCGGGGTCGATGACAATGCTTTTCAGGTCCCTTAGATAATCGGGAGAGTAAACGGAGAGTGCATCAAAGGAATCCTGGAAAATGACAGTGCTGATGCTTCTGACCGAAGCCGGAATGTACAACTCCTTGAGATGACCTCCGGTAAAGGCATAATCCGATATATATCTTATGTTGTCGGGAATGACCGTATTGGCGCAACCCAGAATCAGACCGTTGGTTTCGGTATGGATAATGGCATTGCAACCGCCTCGGCTGTCATATACGGGATTTCCCTCCTGAACAGTGATGGACTCAAGTTCCAGTTCACAGTTATGACGTATCTGTTCTATCCGTTTAACTGTTACCGGAATGAACAGATGTTTCAGATTGGGACATCTTGAAACCAATTCTATCTTTGTCGCTTTGGGACCATAATTCACGGTTTCCAATGAGTCGCAACCCACGAAAGCATATGATGTATTTTCAAGGTTTCCGTTTATTGTGAGGCTTTTGATCCCCGAGTTTTCAAAGCAACTGTTTTCAAGCCTCTTAACCGTTTCGGGAATAACTATTGATTTGAGCCCGCTGCATCCCTTGAAAGCGCTCATTCCGATAACAGTTACGCTTTCAGGCATTTCAATGGATGTCAGTTTTTTGTTATCCGAAAAAGCATCCTGGCCGATGGTAGTGACCGTGGAAGGTATTACGGTCGATGCCGATCCGTACAAAAGGGTGTTGGATGATGTCTCGATGATTGCGTTACAGTTCTGGCGGCTGTCATAGAACCTGTTACCTTCCTGAACGGTAATCGATTCAAGACAGGTTCCCGTAAAGGCACGGTCCCCGATCTTTTTTACAGCAGCGGGTATGGAAACCGATTTCAGACTACGGCAACCATAGAAAGCATTGTTCCCTATGCTCTTGACGGATGCGGGTATTACAACCCTTTCAAGCCCGGTGCAGTTGTAGAAAGTTCCTCCCTCAATTTCTCTTACTGTTGAAGGAATGGTCACCGACTTAATCTTTTCATCATATTGGAATGCCCTGTATCCGATTGACGTGACAGGATACTTTACATTCTTGTAGATGATGGTATCGGGTATCACGATCTCTTCGGGATATTCGTGATCGGTCTTGCGGCTTACCACGCGAACCTGATTACCTTTGAATTTGTACCATAGCCCATCTATACGGACATAGTTGTCAATCTCGATGGTTTCGGCAATACCCTTGTCGTAAACCGTTTTTGCAAATGCGCCCAAGGAGAGCAGAAGCAGCACCGGAATGTAGGCTGCCTTCAGGATGCTTGATCCTGTTGATTGTTTACGGTTAATCATATCAATTCTTCCTTCTAAAGTACTTTTCCTGAATGTATTTACGGCTCTGAGTTCCGTCTTGTCGGTGGCACAGTCCAGCAGGAGATACTGGTACTGCTTGCGGTCGTAGCCTTTACGCAGTACGTCGGCATCGGCCTGGAACTCATGAATGGAGTAAAGGTCACGGCGGAACAGCATCAGTGCGGGGTTGAACCACTGCAGGGCGGACAGGATGTCGGTCCAGAGCAGTTCGAGCGAGTGATGATGTGCAAGATGAGCTCTTTCATGGTCAAATATGGGTGTCTGCCCGGCAGCCTTGCCGTTCTTGGGAAGGACTATGTATCTCATCCAGCTGAACGGGTGGATATGCTGTCCGCTCTGAACCAGTGTAAAGTCATTGTTTTTTTCTACGACATCGCCCTTGCGGATTATGCCGATGACCTTGGCGGTACAGAATAGCCTGTAAACCAGAGCTATGACCAGTCCTAGCAGATAAACCGCTGTCACAACCTTCCACCAGTTGATCTGTATGGGCTGGCGGGTGGCGACAACGGGTTCGGGTTTGTTCTCCTGCACCGTTACCTCAATCACTTGAGACAGGTTCTGTGATTCAACCGGCTGTGCGTTCTCTACGTTCGTGGCTGATGAGTAAACGCTGCCACTTGTTATGACCGGTTGGTAAGGAGCCGTTACCGGTTCCTGAACAGGTTTGCTTTGAACGGTTTCAATCCTTGTTACGGGTGCTCCCTCCTTATGCCTTGTAATGACTATGAACGGCAGGATATAAGAGAGAACCAGCGATGAAACCAGTATTATCCTGTTTGCCCTGTGGAAAGTCTCCCTGCTGAGCAGCAGATGGTACAGGGTCACGAAAACGGCCGATAGAATGGCCACTTTCAGCATATATATAAGGAACGCGTTCATTGTCCTTTCTCTATTTTGTCAATAATCCGTTTCAGGTCATCAACCGAGAGCTTCTCGTTTTTGACGAACCCCATCACCACATTTGAATATGAGCTGTCCAGATACTCGTCAATCAGACCGTGTATTCCGCTGTTGCAGTATTCATCGATACTTACGGTGGGGAAGTAGCGGTAGTTGCTGCCGAACGCCTCACGGTCCAGGAACCCGTCAACCTGCAGCGTATGCACCTGAGTGGAGAGCGTGCTGAAGTTGGGCTGTTTGTCATAACAGTTCTGGAGTTCCCTTATGAACATGGGCCCCTTGTCCCAGAAGAACTCCATTATCTCCTTTTCTTTCTTGGTCAACTGTCTCATTTCAATGCATTTTGAATGGTTTTCGCTGCAAATCTAAAAAAATTAGATGCAACCGCAAAACTTTTAGATGTTTTTTTTAATCAAACAAAAAAATCCCGGACTTTTGATCCGGGATTATCTGTTACTGTTTGGATTATTACAGTGCGCCGTAGTTCTTACCGTAGTCAAGCTGCTGCTTCAGATAGTCGTCATTATAGACTACCTTGTAGTCAACAATCTTGCCGTCTTTCTGAACCGGAACGATGTCGGGGTTGATGAATCCGCCGTAGGGCTTCAGGTTAAGGGCCTCATAGCGCTCTTTTACCTCCTTGTGCAGGGTGGGGTCGATGTTGACTGCGTAGGTCTCAATCAGATACTTGCCTGCCTCGTAGTCACCCTCTGACTTGATGCGCTGTATCTCGGCCAGCAACTGGGCAAAGAGGTCACGCAGTTTCTCATAGTCGTTGACCACAAAATAGGTCTTGCCGTCGCGTACCTTCTTCTCAATCACATTGTCCTTGGCACCCTTCTCATAGCACCACTCGGCAATGAGCTTGCGGTTCTGCATGTGGGCCTCGGTGTTGGGACGTCCCAGTTCCACGCGGGTGAACTGTACCATCAGACCGTTGCGGATGTAGTTGGCGTACTCGGCCTTGTAGGCGTCCTTGTTGGGCATGATACCCAACTCAACCATCTTGGGATCGGCGGTAAAATAGAGACCGAACAGGTCGGCGCGTGCCTCCTCCAGAGCCGATGCATACTCGCCCATAGCGGTTGTGGCTACACCAGGAAGCAACTGTCCTGAACCGTGACCAAGGCACTCGTGCAGGTCGGTGTGAATCTCATCGGCCCATGAACCCCATTCGCGGTAGAATGCCTTCTCGGCCTCATCCCATGCAAACTCATCGAGTGTGCTGGTGGGTGATTCCTGAGCGGCGTAGTCATATGCGTGTGTGATATTGGCAATGGTAACGCTCTTGCTGCCGTACATCTTGCGGATCCAGTCGGCGTTGGGCAGGTTGATGCCTATAGGTGTTGAGGGATATGAGTCACCTGCCAGGCATACGGCATTGATGACCTTGGCCGATATGCCCTTGCACTCCTTTTTCTTGAAGCGGGGGTCAACCGGTGAATGGTCCTCAAACCACTGTGCGTTGGCACTCAGGATGACCGAGCGCTCCGATGCCTTGTGGTCCTTGATGTTAACGTAACCTTCCCATGCACCCTTGCGGCCCAGGGGATCATTGTAATCCTCAATGAATCCGTTGATGAAATCAACAGTTCCTATTGTATCCTTTACCCACTCGATGTTGAACTCATCCCAAACCTTCAGGTCACCGGTCTCGTAATATTTGACAAGCAGACCAAGCGCACGCTTCTGGATATCGTTCTCGGCGCAGGCGGCAGCCAGCTTGAGTTCATGGCATATCTTGGCGATGGCAGGTCCGTACATACCGTCGATCTTCCAGGGAATCTCAACGATATTGCCGTTGGCGTCCTTTGTAACCTTGGTGTTCAGACCATAGGCGATAGGAGTCTCATCGGTCTTATCCTCGATTGATTCGTAGTATTTCTCAACTTCGGCACGGGTTACGCCCTCGTAGAAGTTACCGGCCGACAGGACAACGATATCACCGTCAGTTGAGGTAGAGCGGCGCTGCAGAAGAGTGTTGGGATTGTAGATTACATCCAGCAGTTCTGCGCATTTGTCGCCGTCACCTACGGCCTCCATCAGAGATTTGAAATAGTTCTGTGAGCACTCGGGGAAGAACTTGTCCTCGGCGTAGTGATGGTGAATACCGTTGGCAAAGAACAGGCGCTTTGCATAGACTGTGAACTGATAGAACTCCTTGCTGGTGCGGTCACCCTTGTAGTTTTCAAGTATGTTCTCAACCACGTGACGGATGGGCAGGTTCCATTTGCAGTTCTGGTCCCAGTGGATGTCGCGGCCCCACTTGGCAGCCTCGGCCAGATGGTAGGCATACTCTTTCTGCTGCAGGGTAAGCTCCTCCCAACCGGGTATGGTGTAACGCATCACCTTAAGGTCGGCAAACTCATCAAGCAGATACTTGAAATCACTCTTTTTCTGTCCGCAGCCGGCGGTTATTGCCAGCACTCCAGTCATCATCATAATCTTTACAATTGATTTCATCGTTTATTTGTTTTAGTCCATTCTATCGTTTTTTAGATCCCGCCAGTATCACACCGCCCAGAATCATGGCCGATCCCAGTCCAGATACCAGAGTCATCCTTTCACCGAGAATGATTACGGCGGCTATCAGTGTAAACACGGGGTTCAGATATACATAATTGGTGGCAGTGACATTACCTATTGCCAGCATAACCCTGTTCCATACCACAAAGCATACCAGTGATGCGATGGTTGAAAGGAACAGCAGGTTGCCCCAAACCTGAATATGGTCAAACCTGACCTGTGCCAGATTGGAGTTGTCAGATAAAAGCAGGAAAGGAACTATCGTCACCAGACCCCAGAAGAACACCTTGCGGGTTGCAAACAGTGTGCCGTAGCGGTCTGTCATCTGTCCCATGAACTGGCTGTAGACAGCCCAGCAAAGGGCGGCCAGGAAAGCCAGTATATCACCTTTGGGCGAAAGGCTCACGCCGTTACCGTCAAATATCACCATTATCATACCCGACAGGGCTAGGATTGTACCTGCCACAAGCGGGAATCGGACCTTGACATCCTCAAGCCCGTCCATGAAGGGTCCTTTGAACAGTCTCTTGAGAGCCAGAGTAAGCAGAACCGTCAGGAGCGGAGCAATGCATACTATGAAAGAGACGTTGCAGGCCTGGGTATAGCTGAGTGCGGAATTCTCGGTCCAGAAATAGAGGGATCCGCCGGTTATTCCGGTTATGATGAACACCAGTTCATGGCGCAGGGAGTTAGAGAACGCCCTTTTGTCACGACCCCCACGGAAAAGGCAGACCAGAAGGAGTCCGATATATGCAATGATGAACCTTATGGTGAATATCTGTGCCGGTGTCAGCCCATGATTGATAAGGGTTTTCGTGGAGACGAATGTCACTCCCCACAAAGCCATGGTCAGGAACGCCAGCACATGGAAAAAGAACTTTCCCTGTTTTCTCATTTGCCTAACAAAGCTTTAGTTACGTTATGACGGAACTTTACCAGCATGTTTCCGCGCTGGGGACGGAATGTGATGAGGTAGAAACACCACAGCACTATGGTTGCGCACCACTTCTTTATTTCGGAAAGCAGACGCTTGCGGTATGATGACTTGCCGATTCGGAGTGTGCGGGCACGCTCGCTTTGGCCGATACCTCTGGTCAGACGGTTGAAATAGTCGGGTTCCAGTTTGTAACCCGGGATACTGTGGTACAGAATGGCATCAGGAAGGTATACAAACTGCATACCCTCACGTTTCATCTTGTCAAAGATATCCTTCTCCTCACCTCCGCCCAGGCTGTCGCCGTTACGGCCCAGTTCAACGTTGTAAAGGCCCACTTTCTCAAATACGCGGCAGCGGTAGGCTGCATTGCCTCCTCCGGGATAGTTCTCACCAGGGAAAGGTCCAGGTTTGCTGCCAAAGTACAGATAACCGGTAAGCAGACGCTTGATGAAGTAGGTCATCCACTTGGGCTCGCTGCCGGTCTCGTAATGGGGGATTATGGGACCTCCGGCCGCATCGGTCTCGGGATGTGACGCAAACCAGTCGGCATATGTTTTGAGATACTCCGGATTGACAGTCGCGTCATCATCGACATACACCAGAAGATCTCCTTTTGATTCTTTGATTCCGCGGTTGCGGGCGTGTGACAGGCCCTGACTTGTCTCCACAAAATAACGCAGAGTCACCTGAGGGAAGACATTGCAGAAATGATCAACTTCCTTGCGGGTGTTGTCAGTACAGTTGTTGTCTACAAGAACAATCTCATAGGCATCGTGCTCCAGTGTTCCTAAAGCCAGACTCTTGAGTACATTGTAGATATACTTCTCGCGGTTATATGTGCAGATTATTACCGATATCATTTGCGTTGGTCTTTAATGAAGTCCAGAATCTTACGGGAAGAGTCATATGAAGCAGTCTTACCCCAGAATTTCTCAACTATCCGCCTGCGTTCATCGGGATTTATGGCATACTGACCGGACTCAATCAATGAACACAGTTCATCAAAGGTATGGGCCCTGCAGCCGGCCACGTTCTCATCAAACGGGTAGTAGAAATCGCGCTCCTTTACATAATCCGCATAGTCATACAGGTACAGGATTACATCCTTTCTCTCCATCAGCAGCCAGTCATACAGTATCGATGAATAGTCGGTGATGAGAACGTTTGCGTAGGGGAGTATGGGGTATATGTCCGATTTGGGATCGGCCAGGACGATGTTTGACAGCGAACCCAATGAGTCAGTCAGGATTACGTTGGCGTGGGGCTTGAGTATCAGAAGCGAATTATTTGCTGCAAGTATGCCGTTCAGTCTCTCCAGATCCATACTCTGGGTAAAGACGGTACGCTGGGAGTCACGCCATGTAGGCATGTAGACGTAAACCTTTTCGTACTTACCCTTGATACGGTCTATGAACTGACGGGTTCCGGCGGGTTCATATCGGTCAACATACCCGATGCGGGCATTTTCGTCGGCATTCAATATCCAGTTGCGGGGATAACCCAGCTCCAGGCATTTTGACTCCGGCAGACGGAACGCCTTGGCAAACATCGAAGTCTGGAAGGGGGTCGATGTAAGCAGCCAGTCGGGTCGGCGGAACGACTCGGGATGGCAGAACGCGTCATACTTGTTCTTCTTGCTGAAACGGTCGGCCAACGGGCCCGAGACGGTGTTGAATTCAATCCTTTTCAGACCAACCCCATGCCATAGATTGATGCAACATGCACCTCCCGACAGGCAGAACATTATGTCCGATGTATACGAATTGAAGAACCAGTATTTTGAAGTAAGAGCGTGCCAGAGACCACGTGGACCGAATACCCAGTATGCAGTCAGACCCAGGCTGCGTACCTTGCGTACGGTGGCTCTTGAGGTTGAAAGCCAGATGTACCGGATATTCTTATCACCGTTCTCTGCGGAGTAGATGAACAGATATTTAGCATTGTCGGCAAATGATCCGCGGTAGCTGCCGAACACATACTTGCGCCTGCTGCGCGGAAACAGGAACGACAGCGGGTAAATGATATAGCAGATTATGTACGCTATAAGTTTCATTCCTCGGATTTCTTGATACGCACGTCAAATACCTGACCGGTCAGGTCTGAGATAAGGGTCTTGAGTGAAGCATCGGCTACGCTTCCGGCATCGAGCAGTGTTCCTTCTGGCTCATTTCCGAAATTGCGTACACGCATGGGTGTCTTGGTGCGCTCCGGATTCATCACGTTGACGCGTATGCCATCGGCCTCCCACTCCTGCGATATGGCCTGCATGAAGTTCACAACAGCGGCCTTGGTCGATGAGTAGATACTGTACAGTGCACGGCCGCGGGTGTATGAACTTGACGTATAGAGCAGCAACTGTCCCTTTGACTCCTTGAGGTAGGGGAAACTCTCCACTGCAATGTTCACCATGCCGTCATAGTTGGTACGTATCATGGTGCTGAGCACATCGGGATCCATCGTAACCAAAGGCTCACGAACCAGGATGGCTGCGCTGTTAACCACGTAATCAATGTGATTTTCCTTTGAGCAGACATCCTTGAGGCATTTTGCAACGGCCTTGCGGTCGGCTATATCCGTGCCGGTGGTACTACGTGAGAATGAGTATGTCTTGGCTCCGTACTGCTGTGCCTTCGTAATGATCTCGGCACCTATGCCGGAGTTGCCGCCGAATACCACGATAACCTTATCCTTCAGGACAGAGAAATCAGCGTCGTCACGTACCGTGGTAGAGCGCAGCTGGAAGAGTTTGTCAAGCAGATAGGAATCCTCCTTGTAGGTGAGTTTCATGTTAACCTCCTCGCCGGGTACTACATATACCTTCTCCTGGGGCATATACTTGATTACCGTACCACAGTCATCGGATGAAGTGAAGTTGGGATCCTTGAGCGCTATGTCATAAGCCTTGCGGATTACACTCTGGCGGAATGCCTGCGGAGTCTGGCCGCGGCGAAGGAAACGGCGGTCAGGTATTTTCTCGATGACTTCGCCCTTGGCGTCAACCTGTATGATGGTGTCGGTTGCAGGAACGGCAACATCAACGGCGTTGTAAGTCTTAAGGGCTTCGACAATACCGTCAATAATGCCATTGCTGATAAGCGGGCGTACGGCGTCATGGAAAATGAGGCTGCAATCGGGGTCATCGGCATAAGCGTTTATAGCTGCCAGACTGGATTCATATCTCTCTTTTCCTCCGGAAAGTATTTTCTTTACCTTTTTCCACTTGTTGCGTATTACCATCTCCTCTATCTCGCGACTGTACAGAGGATTGGTGACAATGGCAATCTCATCAATCAGATGGTGGTTATCGAACACGTTTACCGTATGCTCGATAACAGTCTTGCCGGCTACCTTGAAGAACTGCTTGGGCGTACCCAAACCCGAACGGGAACCAACTCCTCCCGCCAGGATAACTGCAATTTTCTTACTCATATAGTTTTTTCCTTTTTATGTATTCATTTTTTGTCAGACAACTTCAATATCCGTTATCCTATGGTTTTCCTTAACCTCAGGTACAGTGTCCCAGTTCCCGTAAATGACCCTGAGATAGTGGTCGGTGTCGTTGGGAGCCTTGAACAGATGTCCCTCAAATTCTATGTCCTTTAGAGGATAGATATCCTTGATGTAACGCTGTGAATGGAAATCGGTCCCGTAGTCGTTTATGAGTCGGCCAGGCAGGAAAATCTTTCCATACAGGCGTGCCAGTGCTGCCACCAGTTGTGCAACAGGGAACAGGATCACACCGGTCAGATGCTTGAACCATCCGTCATCAACCAGTCTGTTCTTGCGCCTGAAGCAGCGACCGTAAAATGCGTCAACCTTGAATGAGAGGAAAGAGTTGCCGTTTATCTTGTAGAAGATGTCAAGCCATATTCCCTCTTTCTTGGGTATGAGTTCGCCCTTTTTACTGGGGTTATCTACAAGTCGTGTTATAAGGACGTTGTCATTGCGCATTTTGCACCAGCGTCTTGTGTCACCCTCCTTTGAGTCTGCGTCTATGAAATAGTATGGAGCCTGCAGATCTTTCCTGAGGGCCTCAATCAGTTTCTTCCGGTCTTTCTTAAGGAGTGTTACGTCCAGGTCATCATCCCATGGAATGAAACCTCCATGTCTTGCCGCACCGATCAGGGTACCGTATTCCAGCCAGTAGTCTATGTCATTCTTGCGGCATATGCGGTCAAACTCAACCAGAAGGTCAAGCATATGAAGCTGCAGACGACGAAGGTCTGATCCGTCGGGATTGTATCTGGCTCTCAGTTCTTCCTGTGTCTGCTTGTCAATCATTGCTTTGTTTCTTTAGTTTTGCCAGGAAATTCCAAACAATCTCCCATGCATGCTTCCGTTCGGTCTTGGTGGTGCCGATAGCATAGAAAGTGATTGTGGTTATGATCATGCTGGCGGCTATCGCGCATATCGGACCTATCCAACTGTCACCGTAGTTGCGGTTGAGCAGCACATGTGCTCCATAAGAGAGTGCGGCACTTATGGCACCGACCAGGAATATGGGTAACAGAACGGTCTTGAAATAGTTTTTCAGGTCAAGACCAACCTGTTTCTTTACCATCCATACGCGTTCAACCTGCGCAATGACAGTAAGGGTTATTGATATGACATAGGCCGATGCCGGCGGCATACCCATGTAGGTCATTCCGATATAAGCCAGAGGCAGTAACAGGAGTGATGTTCCGCCGATGATGATCTTATAGTTCCTGATGTTGCCGGTAGCCTGAACCGATGTGGCAAGAGGCTCGGTAAAGCAGTTGAGCACTCCGTCCAGAACCATTAGTTTGGTAAGTATGAAGGCATGCTCAGGTACGTTTCGTCCTCTCAGCCATAAGGGAAGTATGAACTCTGTCTCAAGAATGAAAGGCAGTGCCAGCACCAGGAGCAGGTAGAATGAGAACCGGGTGCTCTGGCACATCAGTTTCTCCAGTTCCTGTTTTTCGCCCTCTGCGTATGATTTGTACATCTGAGGCCTTACTGCGGTAAAGAAGTTCAGGTTCAGTTGTACGATGGTGTTGTACACCTTGTTTGCCACAAGTCTTGCCGCACTTACCAACGGGCCGAATGTCATGTTAAGCAGAATACTCAAGCCGTAGGTCTTGCAAACATCGGCACATGAACCTATCATGTTCCAGCTTGCGTATGAGAATATCTCCTTGAATTTCTGCATGTCAATAATGAACCGGAATCTGCACTCCTTGTAGAACAGACGGCAGTAAACCCAATAGAATGACGTGGTCATGAACTGTATTCCGCTTATGAGTCCGGCATAGAGAATGAGCCTGAAATTCTTGTCGTCGTGGGTGTGGGATAGCAGTAACGCTATGCCCAGAGTTGCTAAAGCCTCAAAGAGACTGAGATAGGCAAAGACCTTCATCTTCTCTTTGGCAATGACCATACCCTGGTAGGGGACTCTGAGCATAAACATGGCGAAAGAGAGTATACTGAACTGGTATACCCACCTGGCGGCATCGTAGTTTCCGCTCACATCCATCTTATTCATGAGCCACCAGTAACCCAGTGTTTCGCCAAGAAGAATGAGGAAAAGGGTAAGTACCGCGAATACGGAAAGGCTTATGCTGAAGACCTTCTTGAGTTCTTCATAATTACCCCTTCCCAACTCATATGAGTAATAGCGCTGACAAGCACCGGACATGGTGGAACTGATGAATGATATCATCAGCACGATACCGCCTACGGCATCGTAAATACCCATATGCAACTTTCCGAGTGCTTCAAAGACGACTCTGGAGGTGTAAAGTCCCACCAGCATCACCACTATCATTCTCACGTAGAGAAGGAGAGTGTTCGTAGCTATCTTCTTTTGGTCAATCGCGGTCATAATGCTTCATCGTCAGGTCTTTCCGGAGATGTACCATGCTTAGGCACGATACTGTGCTTGCGGGATTTCTCCCAAGCAGCTTTGCGCTTGAGATAATCCTCATAATGCTTCTCCAGATAGTTGTCTGCCATACTCAACTATTTTTTCAGTTCCGGTGCAATCTGAAGGAGCGGTTTCATGACGAACTCGCGCTCATACATCAGCGGATGGGGGTGGTGAGTTCCGGTGTGTTCATGACCAGATCGTCATAGAGCAGTATGTCTATATCGATCAAGCGATCATGATACTCTCCATCGGTTGTCTTCCGGGTGCGTCCCAACTTGCGTTCAATCTCCTGGGTGGCGTGCAACACCTCGGTGGGCTGCAGGGTGGTGTCCACCTTTATCGCCATGTTCAGGAAACTGTTGGGACTCTCAAATCCCCACGGTTCGGTTTCAATCGGGTCCGATGCCGACACTACCGTACCTACCTCACGGCCTATGAGTTCCAAGGCACAAGAGAGATTCTTATGCCTGTCGCCCAGATTGGTTCCAAGTGATAGGTACAGAATGGCCATCGGTTATCAGTCGGTAATAAGCATTGCGTCACCGTAGCAGCCAAAGCGGTAACCCTCTTTGACAGCCAGGTTGTATGCAGCCATGACCTTCTCATAGCCGCCGTATGCGCATGTGAGCATGAGCTGAACCGACTCGGGCAACTGGAAGTTGCTAACCATGCTGTCAGCTACGCTGAATGTGTAGGGCGGGAATATGAACTTGTTGGTCCAGCCGTCAAAAGGCTTGATCAGATGGTCTGTTCCGACCACGGTCTCAAGAGCGCGGTTTACGGTATTGCCTATGGCGCATATCTTGTGGCCGCCCAGTTTTGCGTTGTTCACTATATCGGTGCACTCCTGGGTCACGTACATCTCCTCGGACTCCATCTTGTGCTTGGTCAGGTCCTCCACGTCAATTTCGCGGAAGTTGCCAAGACCGCAGTGCATGGTTATGAATGCACGGTCAATGCCCTTGATCTCCATGCGCTTCATCAGCTCACGGCTGAAATGCAGACCGGCGGTAGGAGCTGTTACGGCACCCTCGTTTGTGGCAAAGATGGTCTGGAAACTGTCCTCGTCGCAAAAATCGCCGTTCTCTTTCTGAGCCATAGGTTTGGCGGTTACCTTACCCTCCTCATCGTAAGTCCATGCGCAGGCCTTACGCTTCATGTAGGTGGGAATGGGAGCCTCACCAAGTGCGTAAAGGGCTTTCTTGAACTCGTCGTGCGGTCCGTCGTAGAGGAAACGCAATACTCGGCCGCGTGATGTGGTGTTGTCTATGACCTCGGCCACCATTGAGTTGTCCTCGCCAAAGTAAAGCTTGTTTCCGATACGGATCTTACGGGCGGGATCCACCTGTACATCCCAAAGCAGGTTCTCCTCACGCAGCTCACGCAGCAGGAAGACCTCGATGCAGGCACCTGTCTTCTCCTTGTTTCCGTACATGCGGGCGGGGAAAACGCGGGTGTCGTTGAATACGAAAACGTCCTTTTCATCAAAATAGTTCAGGATGTCCTTGAACAACACGTGTTCTATTTCATCTGATTTCTTGTGCACGACCATCAGTCTTGATTCGTCGCGGTGTTCTACAGGATACTGTGCAATCCTGTCCTCTGGGAGTTTGAATTTGAATTGTGATAGTTTCATTCCCTTGTTTTGTGTTATGTTGTTATTAAATTCTCAATTCTCAATTTGTTCCGGCATCTCAATGTCTGCCTTGTCCAGCCACTCGGTGAACTTTTCCGGATTGAGACAATCCTCAACTTTATAGTCACCAACCCGGGTGCGGCGCAGAGCTATAAGATGACCACCACTTTGCAAAGCCTCACCGATGTCACGGGCCAGAGCCCTTATGTATGTTCCCTTGCTGCAGACCACGCGGATCGTTATGTCCGGCAGGTCGCACTGGGTAAGTTCAATCTCGTCAATGACCAGCGTCTTGGGTTTGAGTTCCACCTCATCACCCTTACGGGCCATCTTGTAGGCGCGTTTGCCGTCAACCTTACAGGCCGAGAATGTGGGCGGGACCTGCTCGATCTTTCCTTTGAAACGCTCCAGTACCTGCTCC
>Ga0265300_10003045_pt1 | contig 13946 bp, 10 predicted proteins | sample AusTroGonzalo_MG_FD_193482 | JGI IMG/M metagenome (GOLD analysis project Ga0265300, IMG submission 193482) | Bovine rumen microbial communities from tropical cattle in Woodstock, Queensland, Australia - Gonzalo_03 | ecosystem: Host-associated > Mammals > Digestive system > Stomach > Rumen ... | reverse complement strand
TACAAGGCTCTGTTCCTGAACACTCGTGTCGATAAAGGCTGAATTGGAATTGTCCTCATTTGAGCAGGCAGTCATTCCTACCAGGAGCACTGCGGCTGCAATCATTGCAAAGAATTTCTGTTTCATCTACTTCTTTTTTAGAGATTAATGATTTTATATAAATTGTTTTTTTATAGATTGACCAGGAAGGAGAGACCTAATGTGAAGTAATTCATCTTCTTGGACTTCTTGAACTCGATAGGCTCAAGCATGCCTGATTTTGGTGATAGCAGAGTTACAAGCGTGTATGCATTCCAATCCAGACCGTCTTTCAGATAGTGATAGGGGTCGTAGGTCATTGTGAAAGTCTTTTCTGTGTAGTCGTAGTCACAGAACAGGCGCCACGCGAAGTTCGACTTGTAGCGATAGGTCAGCGACAGACCTGTACCCCAAGTGGTAGAACTCTTTGCGCCAATGGTCAGATAGTCCCATGAAGAGATATAATCTTCGCCAGTGTCGTGGGGATAGTCGATCTTGCTGTTCGTCTTATCAATATCACTATTGTCGATCACCAGGTGGTAGTTGATGTCTTTCTTGCGACCGTATGCGTAGCCATCAAGGTCAAGTTCCTGGGTGAAAGAGCGTCCGATAAGCACCTTTGAGCCGATGGAGAAATGCTTGTCGATCGGAATGTTAAAATAGAGACCAAGGCTGCCTGAGAACTCAGCCAGGTGGTCGCTTTCGACTGTGGCTCCGAGTTCCTCGATGGGATCTCCCCCTACTGAAGTGTAGTTGACGAAATCTTCGGCGGCTTTATCATCATTATAAATGTTGTAAATGCCATTGCCTATCACATCATACCATCCCCAGATCTGGTTGAAGGCTGCATATTCTGTATACTGTCCGAATGACTTAGCTGACATGGCACGTACGCGCAGACGTCCGCCAATACCAATGTATTTGTTGAGGAAGTAGGCCCCCTCGGCATCAACAACCGTAGCGGCACGGAACGTAACATTCGGCGTATCGTCGCTCTCGTAATCGACATCGTCATTATATCCTAAATCTTCATCGGTGAAGCGCGAGGGGTCGACCACGTCGTCCATGGTAAAGTCGATGTGCTTGGAACCCAGACCAACACCCATTGAAATGCCGAAGAAAGAGGGATTATTAGAATCGAGCTGCAGGTCATTGTGCAACAAGCCTTTGCCCTTGAAAAGAAGGTCGCCGATGGCATAACCCAACTCAGTAGAAAGGATACCGATACCTGCTCCCGACATGACGTCGCTAATCCAGTGACGGTTGTTCAGCACGCGCATCACACCAGTGGCAGTAGCCAAACCGTAACCAGCTACTGAGAACCAAGGCGAGCGCGTGAGACCGTACTCCTTATGCAGCAAGCTGGCACCCACGAAAGCGGTAGCCGTGTGGCCGGAAGGCCAGGAATTGGCGGTCGATCCGTCAGGACGCATTTCCTTGGCGGTGTACTTGATGCCATTCACGAATCCTGCCATGATAGCGTACGATAATCCGGCACTTGCCAACAGACGGGGCCAGTCGCTACGGCCTTCGTAGCCACCTAACTTCAATCCTACGGTCATCGCAGGACCAAAGAACTGCAGATAATCATCAATACCGGTTTTGAAATTTGTCAGCAGCTGCGTATTCTCCTTGCCATACTTGTTGTTGACGCGGAACATCGCTTTATCACCCTTGATGGCCCAGCCTGCTAAGAACAGGGGCACGCCCACAAAGGTCATTTCGTCCATAAACTTATAGGGCTTGACACCTGGGGCAGTCTTCGACTTAAAGAAATCGAAGTCCATCCCCTCCGCCTGTGTATCGCTGTAAGAAACCTCCACCTTTGTCTTATTGCTGATAAAGGGGTTTGCCGGCATATTTCCTAACACTAATTCCGGCTTCATCTCAGGCGTCTCCAATTTCAGGGGTTCCATGTCCTGATAGCTCTCTGCGTTCACATCGAATATGCTCATCATACCGATGACGACTAATGTCCAAAAATGTTTTTTCATTGGCTTGTTTTTTAGTTATATATTATATTTTGCTGCAAAGATACATCTTTTTTTTGATTCTTTTGCAAAAATACACAACTTTTTTTATCATTTGGTCTCTTGAATGCCAAAATCCTGCTGTCAGAGGTTACAATAAATTGCAGGTGTTTTGCGTTATTATAGCGTGAAACGCGTTTCCCTTTTCACAATCATGCTGCTGACGGCCGTCGGGATGAGGGCGCAGCAGGATGTGTCCTTCGGCCATTATTGGGCGATGGAACCTTCTTTTAATCCTGCTTCCGTAGGCAAAGAGGACAAGCTGAACGTGGCAGTGGCATACGCTATGCAGTTTGCCGGTTTCGAAAACAATCCCAAGACGATGTACGCTGCAGGCGATATGCCCTTCTATCTCCTGAATGCCTATCACGGCGTGGGGCTTCAACTGCTCAATGATGAGATCGGACTCTTTTCGCACAAACGTCTCGGTGTGCAGTATGCCTATAAGAAGCAGCTCTTTGGTGGCAGGCTCAGCGTGGGCGTGGAGGCCAATATCCTCAGCGAGGGCTTCGATGGCTCCAAGGCGGTCATGCCTGAGGAAGACAACAGCGACCCGGCCATCCCGAAGTCGGACGTCAAAGGAACGGGTGTCGATTTTGGTGCCGGAATCTATTATACTCACAAAAACTGGTATGTTGGTGTCTCGGCTATGCACTTAAATTCGCCCACCGTCGAACTGGGTGAAACCAACGAATTAGAGGTACCTGCCTCATTTTATTTGACTGGCGGATACAATATTCGGCTTAGAAATCCGTTTTTATCAATACACACCTCTGCTTTGGGACGCACGGATGGCGTCGTGTGGCGTGCCGACGTGACGGGTCGTCTGAAGTACACCCATGAGAAGAGGATGATGTACGCAGGCGTGTCGTATAGTCCGACAAATTCAGTGACGGTGATGGTAGGTGGTAACTTTCACGGCATCCATCTTGGCTACAGCTACGAAATCTACACCACGGCTATCAACATGGGTAATGGCAGTCACGAGCTGTTCGTTGGCTATCAGACAGACCTGAACCTTTTCAAAAAGGGGAAGAACCTGCATAAGAGTGTGAGGATTTTGTAGTTAAGAAGTTAGAGAAGTTAAGAAGTTAAAGAAGATAAGAAGATATGAAACAGTATTTGTTTGGTTGTGCCTTTATGATGCTGCTGACGAGTTGTTTCGGTGGCAAGCTGGCCTCGTCACAAGGTGGAGAGGTGACGGGCGCGGGCGGCAGAGCTTTTACAGAACCAACGCCATACGGTATGACGCTTGTGAAGCGTGGTCACCTGAAGATGGGTATTGAGAAGCAAGACAGTCTTTGGGGAAAACAGACACCGATTCGCGACATCTCTGTCGACGGCTTTTGGATGGATGAGACGGAAGTCACCAATTCCAAATACCGTCAGTTCGTGAATTATGTGCGCGACTCCATCCTCCGTGAGCGTCTGGCAGATCCCAACTATGGTGGCGACGAAACCTATAAGATTGAGGAAGACAAGAATGGTGAGCCCATTACCCCTCATCTGAACTGGAAGAAGCCGTTGCCACGCAAGCCGAATGAGGACGAGCAGCGTGCCATCGAGAGTCTCTACGTCACCAATCCCGTGACAGGCGAGAAAATGCTTGATGCTTCACAGATGAACTATCGTTATGAGATTTATGACTATACGGCAGCTGCCTTGCGCAAAAACCGTCTGAACCCTCAGGAGCGTAACCTGAATACGGATATCGATGTGGATCCCGATGAGGAAGTGTGGATCTCGAAAGATACAGCGTATATCGACGACGAGGGAAAGATTGTCAGGGAAACGCTCAACCGTCAGTTGACGGGGCCTTGGGACTTCCTGAATACCTATATTGTGAATATCTATCCTGACACGACCTGTTGGGTGAACGACTTCCCCAATTCCGACAATGAGATGTATATGCGCTATTACTTCTCGAATCCTGCCTATAACGACTATCCTGTGGTGGGCGTGTCTTGGGAGCAGGCCAATGCTTTCTGTGCCTGGCGTACGGAATATCTTCTGAAGGGACTGGGGGCTGCTGCCCGGTTTGTGCAGCGTTATCGTCTGCCGACAGAGGCGGAGTGGGAGTTCGCTGCCCGTGGCAAGGATCAGAATGAGTTCCCATGGGACAATGAAGATGTGGCCAGCGGCAAGGGCTGCTTCTATGCCAACTTCAAGCCCGATGACGGAAACTATACCAAGGATGGCAATCTGATTACCAGTAAGGTAGGTATCTATTCCGCCAATAGCAACGGCCTTTTCGATATGGCCGGTAATGTGGCAGAATGGACCAGCACCATCTATACCGAGGCTGGTGTGGAGGCGATGAACGATATCAATCCGCAGCTGAAATATAATGCCGCCATTGAAGATCCCTATCGCCTGAAGAAGAAGAGCGTACGTGGTGGTTCGTGGAAGGATCCTGAATCGTATATCCGCTCAGCCTGGCGCTCTTCCGAGTATCAGAACCAACCCCGATCGTATATCGGCTTCCGTTGCGTGCGTAGTCTGGCGAACTCTACCAGTGAGAAAGTTCGAACTTCAAAGAAGAAATAAAGTGGAATTATTTTCGATTTACGTATTTTCGATTTTCGATTGAAATGTTACGTAAATCAAACAAAGGACTCGTAAGTAATAAATCGAAAATAGAAAATCAGTAAATCGTTAATTCAGATGACTACATATAGTAAATACAATCTTGTTTATCGCTTGCAGAAGTGGATGGACAGTGTTCCGGGGCAGACGTTCCTGAACTATGCTTATAGCTGGGGTGCCTCAATCGTGATCTTAGGTACGCTTTTTAAGCTCACCCACCTGCCAGGCGCCAACTTCTTCCTGTTCTTAGGAATGGGTACCGAGGTGTTCGTATTCTTCATCTCAGCCTTCGACCGTCCCTTCGACAAGACTGCTGACGGTATGGAGCTGGATACGCATGTGAAGACTGCTGAAGATGAGCTCGCCACAGTACAGGCAGAACCTGCCCCTGCTGCCATCGTGGGCGGTAATGGCGGCACCATCATCATCGGCGGCGGCTCTTCTAGTCCCTCTAGCTCTTCTAGAGAATCTAGTCCATCTAGAGAATCTAGCCCATCTACCGAATCTAGCCAGGCCAGCGTTGATACTGAGGCCATCGCTGCCGTATCGTCATCTGTGACGACAATGGCTGGTGGCTCTGCGCCTGTCTTGCCACAGGTGAACCCCGAACTCGAGGAGGCTACTGCCAACTATGTCGATGAACTGAAACGCCTGACGGAGATGCTCTCGAAGGTGTCTGAGCAGAGTGAGCGCCTGTCGCATAACTCTGAGGAGATGGAGAACCTGAACCGCACGCTGACAGGTATCTGTAAGATCTATGAGTTGCAGCTGAAGAGTGCCAGTTCACAGATCAGCACCATTGACGAGATCAATGATCAGACCCGTAAGATGGCCGAACAGATTGCGGAGCTCAACAAGATTTATACCCGAATGATCGAGGCAATGACGGTGAACATGAAAGCCGCCGCTCCCATTGGTCAATAAATTGTAAATTGTAAATTGTCAAATTGTAAATTCAGATGGCAATTAAGAAAAGACCGGTATCCCCTCGCCAGAAGATGATCAATCTGATGTATGTCGTCTTGATGGCTATGCTGGCGCTGAATGTCTCCAACGAGGTGCTCAACGGCTTCTCCATCGTGGAGGAAAGCCTGAACCGCACCACGTCGGGTTCCATCAAGGAAAACCAGCTTGTCTACGACAACCTCGACATGCAGATGCGGCTCAATCCGACGAAGGTGGGACAGTGGTACGATAAAGCTCAGGAGGTGAAGCGCATGAGCGATTCGCTCTACAACTTTGCCGAGGAGTTGAAGCTGGCCATCGTTCAGGAAGCCGATGGTAAGGATGGTAATCTGGAGGATATCAAGAATAAGGAAGACCTGGAAGCCGCCAATCAGGTGATGCTGGCGCCGGGAAGAGGTCGTGGTAAGGAACTGTTTAATGCTATAGGCTCTTTCCGTAAGCGTATCATAGGCATGACCGACGATATGAGCAAGGCACAGATTATCAGCGGTAATCTCTCCACTACAGTACCCCGCAAGGCTGAGGCTCTGGGAAAGAACTGGCAGGAGTATATGTTTGAAGATATGCCTGCCGCTGCTGCCGTCACCTTGCTCTCGAAGTTACAGAGTGATGTGCGCTATGCAGAGCGTGAGGTGCTGCATACCTTGGTGTCAAACATCGACGTGAAGGATATCCGTGTGAATCTGCTCGATGCGTTTGTCATTCCCAGTTCGAGGACCATTGTGCGAGGCGATAAATTTTCTGCCCGTATCGTGATGGCTGCTGTCGATACGACACAGGTGCCGGATATCTATATCGGTGGACAAAAACTGAATCTGAAGGATGGTATCTACGAGCGTGTCTGCACCGCTACGGGTGACTTTACGCTGAAAGGCTATATGGAGACCGTCAATGGTAATGGCGACAAGATCCGTCGTGATTTCTCGCAGCAATATACAGTGGTGGATCCCAGTGCTACGGTGAGTGCCGACCTGATGAACGTACTTTATGCGGGTTATAACAACCCCATCAGCATTAGTGTTCCAGGTGTGCCTTTGAATAAGATTTCGGCCACGATGAGCGGTGGTAGTTTGCAGTCTACGGGTCCTGGACGTTATATTGCTCGTCCGTCGGCAGTGGGACAGGATGTTACTTTTACTGTCACTTCTACTAATACCGGACATCCGCAGCAGATGGGACAGTTCAAGTTCCGAGTGCGTAAGTTGCCTGATCCTACGCCTTATATCGCGATGAAAGATGAACATGGTAACCCTACTCGTTATAGGGGCGGTGGTCTGGCCAAGAGTCAGCTGGTGGGTGCCGATGCCATTGGTGCTGCCATCGATGATGGTATTCTGGATATCGCCTTCCGAGTGCAGAGTTTTGAGACGGTGTTCTTCGATAACATGGGTAACGCTGTACCGATGTCGTCTGAGGGCGCTTCGTTCTCGTCACGTCAGAAAGAAACATTCCGCAAGCTGACACGCAACCGTCGGTTCTATATCTCCCGTGTGACGGTGGTTGGTCCAGATGGCCTGACGCGTACCTTGCAGAATCCTATGGAGGTCATTGTGAAGTGAATAGTGAACAGTGAATAGAGAAAAGTGAATAGTAAAGATATGAAGACGAATATGAAGTATAAAGGTAATATGAATGGTGTGTGTGTAGTGAGAATGGTATTAATACTGTTCACTATTCACTTTTCACTATTCACTGCTTCGGCACAGCCGAAAGCCCGTCGTGTTCAGCAGCAGCAACAATTGGCCGAACAGCAGCAGAAAAAGAAGAGCACGCCCTCGTCGGCTATGACCAGACGGGCACAGATCTCGTTCCCCACGGCCGTGGATATGCCTGAGGATGTTGTCTGGCGTCGTGATATCTATCGTGAGATCAATCTCGAAGACGATGCGAACGCTGGTCTGTACTATCCTGTAGAGCCGCAGGGCAAACAGTTGAACCTGTTTACCTATATCTTCAAGTTGGCACAGAACGGTTATGTCCCCATCTACGAATATCCCACTGATGGCAGTGATGTCTTTGAGGAGTCCTCGAAGATAGAGATGAAGACCATGCTCGATAACTATCATATCTTCTATGAGGAGGCAAATGGTAAGCTGAAGGTTGACAACAGTGACATTCCTTCTGCCGAGGTAAAGAAACTCTATCTGAAGGAGAGTGCTTATTATGACCAAGCCAATTCTTCGTTCCATATCAAGGTGCTAGCCCTTTGTCCGGTGATGATGCGCAGTGATGACTTTATCATCAGCGACGATCCCAACAGTCAGGGCACGGCCTATCCGCTGTTCTGGGTGAAATACAGCGATCTGGAGCCTTATCTGAATCGGCAGTCTGTGATGATCAGTAGCTTGAATAATGCCGCCACCATGTCGATGGATGATTTTTTCACCACCAACCAGTATCGTGGAAAGATCTATAAGACAACAAACCGTCTCGGTAAGACATTGTCTCAGATTTGTGAGGGCGACACCGCAAAGATGTCGGCAGAACAGCAGCGTATTGAGGCAGAGCTGGAGGCTTTCCGTAAGAACATCTTCGGCGATCCGGCGCGCAAGGATTCTCTCGACAGCATCGCCAATGCCAATCCGGCAAACTTGAAAGCAGCACAGAAGGCAAAGGCCAAGGCTGCCAAGAAGAACGGACGTCGTTCGTCTGTGGGCAGGTCAAAGAGTAGCGGCAGCTCGTCTTCTCCAAGCAATAGTGCAGCCCGTGTCAGCGTCCGTCGACAAAGACACTAAAAGGTAAAGGGAATAGTGAAAAGTGAATAGTGAATAGTGAAAAAGAACCGAGCGGTAGAAAATTTTCACTATTCACTATTCACTTTTCACTATTTTTTGTATCTTTGCACCGTAATTAGTTTTTTGGTGGATTATGAAACGTATTCTTTCTTTGGTTATACTGCTTTCAGCCATGACCATGTCGATGCACGCACAGGGCATTAAGATTGGTGTCAAAGGCGGTTTTGACATTCAGGACATGAAGTTTAGTGAGAAAGTGTTTAAGACTCAGAATAAACTGGGCTGGTTTGTTGGTCCTACCGTTCAGGTGGCTCTGCCTGTTATGGGACTGGGCCTTGACATAGCTGGTTTGTATGACCAGAAGTCTACAAAGGTCAATGGGGAGTCGATCAAGCAAAAATATCTTCTTGTTCCAGTGAATGCCCGTTTTACTCTTGGTGTTGGCGAGGCTGCCGGTCTGTATGTGGCTGCTGGTCCGCAGTTTGCCTTTAATATCGGTGATGATGTGGATTTTGAGTGGACACATAACGATATTCAGAATACTTTCCAGCTGAAGAAGTCGACTTTTAGTGTGAATCTCGGTGCCGGTTTCTTTCTGTCTCGTCATCTGGAGTTTGGCTTTATTTATAATGTGGCTGTCGGTTCAACGGCTGAAGCCTCTTGGAAAACTGCCACTGATGCCGTTTTTCATAATGACGATACGAAACCCAAGTCCTGGCACATCTCTGCCACCTATTATTTCTAATTAGACCTTGTTCGTCGACGTTATCCTGCCCGTGCCGCTCGACGGCTTATTCACCTATTCCGTCCCTCAGCCGTGGGGAGAACAGGTGAAGATTGGTGTTCGTGTGCTCGTTCCGTTCGGGCGCAGCAAGACCTACGTGGGCATCGTTGCAAAAACGCATAAAGGGCCTCTTCCCACTGGGTTTCAGATTAAGGACATTCTCCAGGTGCTTGATACCTCGCCGATTCTCCTCGACTCTCAGCTCCGTCTCTGGCAGTGGATTGCCGACTATTATATGTCGCCGATAGGTGAGGTCTATAAGGCTGCCCTGCCATCTGGTCTGAAAGCGGAAGACGGGTACAAGCCTAAGACGGAAACCTATATCCGTCTGACCCCACAGTTCCGCAACGAACAAGCCCTCCACATCGCCATCGATATACTGCAGCGGGCTCCGAAGCAACAGAAAGCCTTTATTGATTTCCTCAATTTAATTAATGATGAAAAGATTAATAATTATTCATTAATAGAACTCACTCGTGACGAACTCCTGAACCAAGGCCATAGCTTTCAAACGGTGACAGCCCTCGTTAAGCGAGGACTCTTGGAAACATACGAACAGGAGGTGGGCCGTCTGAATCATGGAGGCGAACCCCATTTGGACAAGATCAAGCCCCTAAGCCCCGTTCAGCAGGATGCCTATAACCAGATTCAGTTCTCATTCCTGAAGAAGAATGTCACACTCCTGCATGGTGTCACCTCCAGTGGTAAGACCGAAATCTATATCCATCTCATCCGTCAGGCGTTAGAGCAGAAACAGCAAGTACTCTATCTATTGCCTGAAATAGCCCTGACCGTACAGATCATGGAACGCTTGCAGCGTGTCTTCGGCGACCGTCTGGGTATCTATCACTCAAAATACTCCGATGCCGAGCGTGTCGAGATCTGGCAGAAGCAGCTGTCCGGTCATCCCTATGATGTCATCCTTGGTGCCCGCAGCGCTGTCTTCCTGCCTTTCCAGCATCTCGGCCTTGTGATTATCGACGAAGAACATGAAACCAGCTATAAGCAACAAGACCCTGCTCCCCGCTACCACGCCCGCAGTGCTGCTATTATGTTGGCAAAAATGAGGAATGAGGAATTATACACTTGCAAGGTTCTCCTTGGCACTGCCACTCCTTCCCTCGAAACCTATCACAATGCTAAGACGGGCAAATACGGTCTGGTAGAATTGTTCCAGCGCTACAAGGGTATTGAGTTGCCTGAGATACAAGTGGTGGACATCAAGGATCTGCAGCACCGTAAGATGATGAACGGACCGTTCTCGCCTCTAATGCTAAGCAAGGTGCGTGAGGCTTTGGAGCGTGGCGAACAGGCCATCCTCTTTCAGAACCGCCGGGGCTATGCGCCCATGATCGAGTGTAAGCAGTGTGGCTGGGTGCCTCATTGCCAGCACTGCGACGTATCGCTCACCCTCCATCGAAGTCTGAACCAGCTGACGTGCCATTATTGTGGCAATACCTATCAGGTGCCATCGGAGTGTCCAAATTGTGGTTGTACCCAGTTGCAGACACGTGGTTATGGCACCGAGAAGATCGAGGCCGAGGTGCGTGACATCTTCCCCGAGGCCCGTATTGCCCGCATGGATCTCGACACCACCCGCAGTCGTCAGGCTTATGAGCGCATCATCAACGACTTCTCTGCCGGACGGACCAACCTGCTCATCGGCACGCAGATGATCTCGAAGGGATTGGACTTCGACAAGGTTTCTGTGGTGGGCATCCTCAATGCCGATAACATGCTGAACTATCCCGACTTCCGGGCCTATGAACAGGCGTTTATGATGATGGCGCAGGTCAGTGGCCGTGCAGGACGTAAGGGTAAGCAGGGACTGGTCATCCTCCAGACCAAGAGCCCAGATTTGCCTTTGATATCCCAGGTGGTTCACAATGATTATCCCGCCTTCTATCGAGGTCTGATAGCCGAGCGTCAACAGTTCCGCTATCCGCCTTATTACCGTCTGGTCTATGTCTATCTGAAGCATCGTCAGGAAACGGTAGTCGCAGCAGCAGGTGTGGAGATGGGCGCCCTTTTGCGGCAGTGGTTCTCAGGGCGTGTGCTGGGGCCTGACAAACCTGGCATCTCGAAAGTCAAGTCGCTCTCCATCCGGAAAATCGTGTTGAAGCTGGAGCCCAGCCTCAATATGGCCGAGGTCCGCAGATATTTAGCGCTTGCCCAGCAACAGATACAGCAAGACAAGCGCTATAGTACACTGCAAATCCATTTTGACGTCGATCCGCTGTAATTTTGATCATAATGGAGTTCCGTTTTGCTACCTTTATATAGCAAAGCGGTGGCGGGAAATATTAATCTCTGTTAATCTGTTGACACTGTGGTTTTTTTTGTGTATCTTTGCACCACTTTTGATAAAGATTTAAAAAACTTATTATGGCAACATTAACAAACGAGAAATTGACCATCGTCGGCGCTGCCGGTATGATTGGTTCAAACATGGCTCAGACCGCTCTGATGATGGGTCTGACAAGTGAAATCTGTCTGTACGACGTATTCTCTCCCGAAGGTGTGGCTGAGGAAATGCGCCAGAGTGGTTTTGATGATGTAAATATCGTGGCTACCACCGATGCTGAGGAGGCTTTCAAAAATGCAAAGTACATCATTTCTTCAGGTGGTGCTCCCCGTAAGGCTGGTATGACCCGTGAGGATCTGCTCGCCGGCAACTGTAAGATTGCTGAGGAGCTCGGTCAGAACATCAAGAAGTACTGCCCCGACGTGAAGCACGTGGTGATTATCTTCAACCCCGCTGACTTGACAGGTCTGGTAACCCTGCTGTATTCTGGTTTGAAGCCTGGTCAGGTGACGACTCTCGCCGGTCTCGATACTACCCGTCTGCAGAGTGCACTCGCCAAGAAGTTCGGTGTGATGCAGAACCAGATTACTGGTTGCGCTACCTATGGTGGCCACGGTGAGCAGATGGCCGTGTTCGGCAGCCATGTGGAGATTGCCGGTCGTAAGCTGACGGACATTATCGGTACCGCTGAATTCCCCGCTGAGGAGTGGGAGCAGATGAAGATCGACGTGACCAAGGGTGGTGCCAAGATCATCGAGCTCCGCGGACGCAGCTCTTTCCAGAGCCCTGCTTATCTCTCTGTTGAGATGATTCGCGCTGCTATGGGTGGTGAGTCTTTCCGTTTCCCCGTTGGAACATACGTGAAGACTGATAAGTACGACCACATCATGATGGCCATGAAGACCACCATGACTGCTGAGGGCGCTAAGTTCGAGGTGCCTCAGGGTACTGCCGAGGAGAACGCCAAGCTGGATCAGAGCTACGAGCATCTCTGCAAGATGCGCGACGAGCTGGTGACACTGAACATCGTTCCTCCCATCTCAGAGTGGAGCAAGATCAATCCTAACCTGTAATTCTTTCGACAACGAATTTAACGAATTACACAAATTAGTAATGGCTTTAATTAAAAGTTATAGAGGTCTCGCTCCCAAATGGGGGCGAGACTGTTATTTCAGTGAGAATGCAACGATCGTAGGCGACGTGACGATGGGTGACGAGTGTTCCGTATGGTTCAATGCCGTGGTGCGTGGCGACGTGGCTCCCATCACCATCGGCAACTGCACGAACATCCAGGACGGCTCGTGTGTACATGTGACCCATGAGACGGGTCCCACGCATATCGGCAACTATGTGACCATCGGACATAACGTGACCGTGCATGCGTGTACCATTCGTGATCATGCCCTCATCGGTATGGGCTCTACCCTGCTTGACGGTTGCGAGGTGGGCGAAGGTTCCATCGTGGCTGCAGGCGCTTTGGTTTTGCAGAACACGAAGATTCCTGCCGGAGAGATCTGGGGTGGCGTGCCTGCCAAATACCTCAAGCCTGTGCGTCCTGGCCAAACGGACAATGCCGAACACTACGTTGCTTATTCGAAGTTCTACTTAAATGAGGAATGAGGTATGACTCATTCCTCATTAAAACAATTCATTAAGGACTGGACATTGCCGGTGGCGATGGGCATCGGGGCAGTGGCCTATCTCATCTTCGGCCTGACGCCGTCGCTGGATGAGGCTGCCAGGTTTTTTGGCCCTATCTTCGAGACCATCCTACCGCTGTTTATGTTCTTGGTGCTCTTCGTCACATTCTGTAAGGTTGACTTCCGAAAGCTGCGACCCGTAGGCTGGCATTTCTGGACAGGTGTATTCCAATTGCTGTTCATCGGGGCGCTGATGGGACTGATACTCGGTTTCCACATGCAGGGCGACAGTCTCATCCTGATGGAGGCAATCCTGATGTGCGTCATCTGTCCCTGTGCTACGGCAGCAGCTGTCGTCACCCAGAAACTCGGCGGGTCGTTGGAACAGATGACTACCTATACCTTCCTGTCGAACTTTATCACCTTGCTGTTGGTGCCGGTGTGTTTCCCGATGATAGAGAAGTCGGCCGACGTCACCTTTTGGGCTGCGTTCATCAAGATTCTGCATGAGGTGTTTATCGTGTTGATCCTGCCCATGTTCTTGGCTTATATTGTGAAGCACTACATGCACCGATTGCACAAAAAAATCATCAGCGTGCGAGACCTGAGCTATTACCTCTGGGCCTGTTCGCTAATGATTGTGACGGGGACTACGGTGAAGAATATTGTCAATGCCGAGACAACAGTCACCTTATTGATGGCGATAGCCTTTATAGGACTTCTTGTGTGTGTGGTTCAGTTTGCGGTAGGTCGTTTTGTGGGCCATTACTTCAACCATACGCAGGAAGCGGGTCAAGCCCTCGGACAAAAGAACACGGCTTTTGCCATCTGGCTGTCTACTACTTATCTGAATCCCTTATCGTCGGTGGGTCCGGGCTGTTA
>Ga0265300_10003041_pt1 | contig 13954 bp, 7 predicted proteins | sample AusTroGonzalo_MG_FD_193482 | JGI IMG/M metagenome (GOLD analysis project Ga0265300, IMG submission 193482) | Bovine rumen microbial communities from tropical cattle in Woodstock, Queensland, Australia - Gonzalo_03 | ecosystem: Host-associated > Mammals > Digestive system > Stomach > Rumen ... | reverse complement strand
AACAAGCACACTTTGCTTACCGACTTCAAGACTGGCATTGATGACTACACCCAGTTCTTCGGTCCCGTTACGACAACAGGTTTGAAACTTGCTGGAGTCGAAGGTCGTAGCGACTGGGGGCGATACTTAGCTTCTACAGCGATGTCGTATGCTTTTATGGCAGGCTTTGTCAATAGCATCAAGTACACCGCGAAGGAAATGCGTCCCGATGGATCAACCCGCAATTCATGGCCATCCGGTCACACTGCTACTGCCTTTGTCGGTGCAACCATCCTCCATAAGGAATATGGTTTGACTCGCTCCCCATGGTTCTCTGTTGCTGGCTATGGAGTCGCTACCGCTACGGGTGTGATGCGCGTACTGAACAACCGCCACTGGGTCAGCGATGTTCTCTCAGGAGCAGGTATCGGCATCATGTCGGGTGAGTTAGCCTATGCTTTCAGCGACCTCATTTTCAAACATCGTGGTCTCCTGCGGGGTGATATCAGTAGCAATAAGAGTATCATTGACCACCCCTCGTTCTTCTCTATATCGATGGGTATCGGCTTCGGCTCGAAGAAGTTGGATTTCGATATGCAGAATCTTGATTTGGATTTCGACGGCTACGAAGATGGCGACAAAAACCTGAACCTTCGATTCGGTGCCTCTACCGCTGTAGGAGCCGAGGGAGCCTACTTCTTTAATAAATATATAGGTGTGGGCGGTCGTCTGCGTGTCAACAGTTCGCCAATCAAGGGTTGGGACGGCATTGAAAACTATGCTTGGATTGACCTTATCGAAAGCCTTTATGGCAACGATTACCAGGCAGATGCCAACTTCCAGAAATTTATTGATGGCGATGCCAATAGTCAGGCACTCATCACCGATGCCAGCTTCACGATCAAGAGTGACCACCTGACAGAATTTGCTGCCGACCTCGGTGTTTACTTCAACCTGCCACTCTCTAAACGTTTCGCCATCGGTTCGAAACTACTTGTAGGACGCAGCATCATGCAGGAGGTCGACCTCAATGCTACTGTCACTGGTGGTAAGCGATTACTCGACTTAGGAGATTTCATTGAAGGGACCGACGACGATAAAGTATTCCTCAAGGCAAAACCTACACCGGGCACCTACAACTCCGAATGGGATTACTTCACCCTTGGTGGCAACAACACCATGAAGTTCGGTACCGGTATCTCGCTCACCTATGCTTACAAGGAGAACTATGCCTGGCGTCTGTTCCTCGACTACGACTACACGCGCAAGACCTATACGATGACCTACAATCCCGCTATGTTTGCCTTCGATGCCATCAGCCTCGGTTTGGGTGATGAGTCAACTTCCTTCAGTGAGTTACTCGAAGGCGAAGACCTAAGCGACCTTATCGAACGGCAAAGCATCAAGAAGAACCGCCACACCTTCATCCTCGGCGGCTCCTTCACCATCTCATTCTAAAACAAAGATGCCCTGATACAAAGTCGGGGCATCTTACGTTATGAAAAACTGTTTTCAGCGAAAACACAGGTTTGCAGTTTGCAACTTTTAATGTCTTTTTACTTACATTTTGAATACAAATTAGGCTTTTTTGTCGTGTTAAAAGGGCAAAAAAGCAATTTTGTTAAGTATTTTTTATGTTTTTTTAAAAATAATTCATACCTTTGCGCCCCAAAGGCGCATTGCAGAACTTGCTAAAGCGCATCGCACTATTAAATATAAAAATAAATAAGGTGTAGAAGAATGAAATATGCGATTAAGTCGAACATAATGCCAAGCTTGCTTGAACATTATTGAGGCGTAGCATTTTGCGTGAAACGAAATATGCGATTAAGTGAGAGCAATCAAGCTTGCTTAAATTGCCGAGCAATAGCATTTTGCGTGAAACGAATTTTTTAACAAATAAACAAAATAGTATTAACCCAAAACAAAAAAAGAATGAGTAAAAGATTATGGATCTTCCTTACTTGTCTGTTTGTTTCAGCAAGTATGGCTTTCGCCCAAAGAACCGTGTCAGGTGTTGTTACCGACATAGGCACGGGCGAACCTCTGGTAGGAGTTCACGTTTTAGTGAATGGTCAAGCTCTTGGTATTACTGATATCAATGGTAAGTTTACAATTACTGCGCCATCAGATGCCAAGACAGTAGAATTCACTTACATGGGCTATGAGGATGCAATGAGTCCTGTGCGTGACGTTGTCCGCGTTGGTATGGCTCCTGCTGCTCGTAGTCTCGATGAAGTTATCGTTGTAGCTTATGGTACCCAGCGTCGTGAGGCCAAGACCGGTTCTATCGTTACGGTCAGTGGTGACGAGATTGCTGATATTCCTGCTCTCTCCGTCGATAAGATGTTGGCAGGAAAGATGGCTGGTGTGATGATTACTCAGAATACAGGTCAGCCAGGTTCTAATTCAAGCATCCGTATCCGTGGTACCAGTTCAATCAATGCAGGTAACAATCCTTTGTATGTAATCGATGGTCTGCCTGTGTCTACTGGCGATGACTCTTATTTAGGTAATGAAGGTACAGGTAACCCATTGACTACCTTGAACCCAAATGATATTGAGAGTATCACAGTATTGAAGGATGCTGCTGCTGCTTCTGTATATGGTTCTCGTGCTGCTAATGGTGTCATCCTGATTACTACTAAGAGTGGTCGCGAGGGAAAGAACCAGTTCACTGCTCGTGCTCGTTTTGGCCTCTCTTACTTAGCTAACGACAACGATTTCAAAGTGATGAACGGCCAGCAACTGTTAGAGTACCAACGTCAGGCTGTCAGAAATGCTGGTAAGGATCCAGATGATCCTCAAGCTGGTGCTGACTACTATCGTCCATACGAGTTGTTGACCCGTCCACAGACTAACTGGATGGACCATTTCACTCGCACAGGTAAGTTGCAGGAATATGAAGTTACAATGTCAGGTGGAACATCTAAGACCAAGTATTACAACTCTGTTTCTTTCAACAAAACTGAAGGTATTTACTATGGTTTTGATTTCAAGCGTTTGATTGCTCGCGTAAATGTTGATCACGAAATCAACGATCACTTGAAGACAGGTGTACGTATCAATGGTGGTTATCGTGAAAGTAACGACGTTCCTACTCAGAGTTTGTACTACACAAACCCAGCATGGGCAGGTCTGACTATCCTTCCTTGGTCAAAGGCATACAATGAAGATGGAACACACTATGTTGCCATTTCTGAGAACTCAAATCAGAACCCTCGTGCAACAGCTATCTATGATGACCAGTGGGATCAGAAATATGATATCAAGGGTAATTTCTATTTGGAATATAGTCCCATTAAGCAGTTGACGCTCAAGACTACCAACGGTATAGATCTTACTTTTGGTGAAAGCCGTCGTTATTGGTCATCGGAGGCACACAACAATTCAACAGGTTATCCTCGCCTCCAGCAAGGTGAGACAACATATCGTACGTTGACAACTTCGAACACGGCGACTTATCAGGATACTTTTGCTGACAAACATTCTGTACGTCTGTTGGCAGGTCAGGAAGCAACCGCTTACTATTATATTGACAATTATCAGAGAATTGGTAACATCAATCCAGATATCCCTTATCTGACTTCTGGTAACTTTGATGCTGACGATTGGTTTGGTGCAGACTATGGCCGTTCAAAGGAAACTCTGATGTCTTGGTTCGGTATTCTTGACTACAACTACGATTCACGTTATTATTTGCAGGCAAGTCTCCGTCGAGATGGTAGCTCTCTGTTCGGTGCAAACAACCGTTGGGGTACATTCTGGTCATTGGGTCTCTCATGGAACGCTCATAACGAGCAGTTCTTGAAGGATGTTGAATGGCTGAATGTGTTGAAACTGCGTGCCAGCTATGGTGTTAACGGTAATAACAACATTACTGTATATCAAGCATACGGTACATATACCACCACAATCTATAATGGTCTGACAGGTATGCGTCCTTCAACTCCTGCCAATGATGACCTTTCATGGGAGAAGAATAAGTCTTGGAACTTCGGTATTGACTTCCGCTTCTTGAAGCGCTTCTCTGGAAGTATTGATGTTTACAGCCGTAAGACTACTGACATGTTGCTTGATAAAGCTCAGTCATCAACTTCTGGTTTCAACACAGCTCTCACCAACGTTGGTTCAATGCGCAACACAGGTATTGAGTTCCAGTTCGATGCACAGATTATCAATACCAAGGACTGGAAATGGGATGCTGGATTCAACATTGCACACAACAAGTCAAAGATTCTTGAACTTGCCGGTGATGACATGATGGGAACAGGTGCTGCTCGATACATTGTTGGCGAAAAGCTCTTAACCTATTATTTGAAAGACTATTATGGTGTAAATCCTGTTAATGGTGAAGCTTTGTGGCGCACTGAAGACGGTTCGTTGTCAAACGACAACAGCAAGGCTCGTTACGTAAAGTGCGGCAGCCCAGAACCAACATTTATTGGAGGTCTCAACACTACTTTGAGCTGGAAGAACCTGTCACTTAGTATCGTTGGTGAATTCAAAGGCGGTAACAAAGTATATATTGTTAACGAACATGCTTATTTGATTGGCGATGGTTCAGAAATGAGTATGAACCAGGATGTAACCGCTTTGAACTATTGGAAGAAGCCAGGCGACACAGGTGTGAATCCAAAGCCTATTGCTAATAATCCTTCGAACTCAAGTGGTTCAAGTACTCGTTATTTGGAGAATGGTGACTATTTCCGTATCAAGGATGTTACATTAGCATATCAGTTGCCACGCCCAATTATCAATAAGGTTGGTCTTACTGCTGCAAAAGTTTACATTAGCGGTCAGAATGTTTACACCTTCCACAATGTTAACTTCTGGGATCCAGAACGTGGTGTCAATGGTATGGGAGCAGGAATCTATCCAGTTTCTAAGACTTGGGCACTGGGTGTAGAAGTAGCATTCTAAGAGTTTATTAAATGATGACAAAACAAAAAATGACAAGCAATATGAAGAAATTATTAATGGGAATAGCGCTTCTCTCGGTTGTCGGCTCCTTCACGTCATGCAAGGATTTTCTTGATGAAGGGCCTGAGTTGAAGCAGAGTAATGAACTCACCCTTTCAAAATATGCGGGTTTGGACAAATCTGGTTCTGCTCTTTATACCATGTTCCAAAGCTGCAATTGGTATGGTGCTCAGTTCATCCTTCAGTCAGAATTGCGTGGTGGTAATGCCAAGAATCCATTGTCTTTAGCAGGTTCTGGTCGTTATCGTCAGGATGCCCAGTGGAATTATACAGAGAATAGCACTTCTTCTGTATGGGCATACGCTTATTATACAATTTCATGGGCTAACAATATTATCAACAACTTGGATGGCAAGGAAACAAGCGAAGTCTCAACTCAAGACATAAACAACCTGAAAGCAGAGGCTCTGTTTATACGTGCTCTTTGCCATTTCGACTTGGTAATCACTTACGCACAGCCTTATATACCAGACTCAACGAGTTTAGGCGTGCCTGTTGTATTGGTAACAGAGAACGGTCACCCCGCTCGTAATACAGTTGCAGAGGTGTACAGACAAGTTGTCAAGGACTTGACAGAGGCAGAAGGCCTGATTTCAGACAACTTCACTCGTTCAGGCATTAGCGACCCAGCTGCAATGGTATCAAAGTCAGCTATTCAGGCATTGCTTTCTCGTGTTTACCTCTATATGGGTGAATGGCAGAAGTGTGCAGACTTTGCTACTAAAGTTATCAATAGTGGCAAGTATAAGTTGCTGGATCCTGCAGATTATCTTGCAATGTGGTCTGCAGCAGTAACACCAGCTAAGGGCGAAGTTATTTTCGAGATGTTTGGCTCAAACAAGAACGAGTATTGGGATGAATCTGGTTGGACCCATTTACCCTACTTGACAGGTATCGGAAATGAAGGCTCACAGGACATCTGCGCTACTCAGGACTTAGTTGATCTTTATACAGATGCAACAGACTGCCGTCTGCAGTTCTTCTTCAAGAACGAGAACGATAATATGATTAACAAGTATTATGGTAAGGAAGGTGGTGTTCCCCGTCAGGTGAATGTTCCTATCCTGCGTTTGGCTGAAATGTACTTGAACCGTGCAGAAGCTATCGCTAATGGTGCTTCAATCAGTGGTGCAACAGCATTAGGCGATTTGAAGGCTATTGCAGATAAGCGTGGTGCTACAGTTGCAATGCCATTCGATATCTTCAAAGAGCGTCGTAAGGAGTTGATGTTCGAGGGACACATTGTTTACGATTATGCTCGTTGCAACAAAGACCTTGTTCGTACAGATTTCGACGGAAGCATCAACAAAGACATTAATTTCCCTGACTATAAATGGGCTATGCCTATTCCAAAGCGTGAGTTAGATGCCAATCCAAACATGGTTCAGAACCCTGGTTTCTAAAATTATAAATCTTAAAAAGGAAAAATAAGTTATGAAGCTATATAAATTAATCACATTCGGGTTAGCTTTGTCCGCCATGGTTTTGACCTCATGCCGTGATAATGACTATCCTACATTTGACGATGCCGATGCTTTCGTAGCCATGCAAAGTGCTACTTATGTTGTCGGCGAGACGGATAATAGCATTGAAATCCCTGTCATGCTTACCTCTTTGTCAGGTTTAGAGAAGACTGTGGAGTTCACAATCACTCCAGATTCAGTTGCCGGAGCAGTGGAAGGTACTCATTTTACTCTGGAAAATGAATCAAAGTCACTGACTTTCACAAAGGATCAGCCTACTCAGACAATTAAGTTTAAGATTATCGATAACAACAGCTATGATGGTAATGTTAAGTTCACAGTTTCACTTGCTAAGACAGAAGGCGTGAATCTTGGTGCAAACAGTAACTGTGTTGTTACGATTCGTGACGATGAGCATCCTTTGGCTGCATTCTTAGGAACCTATAGTGCATCTGCTGACTCTTACTTTGCAAGCCGTGGTCACTTCGACTGGGAGATTACCATCTCAACAGATGAAAGTGATGACAATAAGGTTTGGATTGCTAACATTGATCCTTACTTTGGCAAGTATGGTTATGTTGCTCCTAATTATAACTTCTTCTATGGCTTTGCTAATGAAGAGAAGACAGAGATTCACATCCCTGTCGGTCAGGAATTGGGTTATGATGCAACAACCTTGGAAGGCTTCCCATTGGGAGTAGCATTGGACGATGCAGATAGCTCACTTGAAAGTGGCGAATACATTACCCTCAGCCTCTTGGATGGTGGCAAACAGCTGAAGTTCGAGAACGCCTTCGGTATATATGATGACGGATGGTGGAACCTAATCGATGTAGGTCTCGTAATTAACAAGAAATAATATCATTAACAAGAAATAATAATAGTACATACAATTATGAAGCGATTATTATATTTTATAATAACGGCAGCCGTTGCACTGACAGGCTGTACGACATGGGACGATCCTACGACGGAGAACTATGGCGCAGGTCCTTCTATTGAGGTCAGCGTTGCAGCTGCAGCTCCAACAGACTCTGCATTTGTAATTTCCATCGTTCCTGGAGAAGGTACGACCTACTATGCTTACGTACTGGATGCCAACGATGAAGCAGAGGAATTAAATGCAACTACTTTGTTGAAAGGCGGATATAGTAATAGTGTAGTATTAAATACTGCAAAAAATCCAACTCTGACTGTTCCTGTAAACGGAATGGCTCCTAACACAACTTATCAAGTGTATGCTGTTGCAAGCAATGACAAAGGTATTGTTGGTAAGGTTGCTGTTGCAAGCATCAAGACCACTGATTCTGGTAAGCCAACTTACGTAGCTTCTGCAGCAGCTGACAATGCAGCAACAGTTGCATTCAATCAGGCTATTGCACGTGGAGCAGGTAAGGTTTCAGGCGTTTACTACAAAGAGTTCGACTGGGACAATCCTGTAGCTCTTACAGAAGATGACATTAATGTTGATATTAGCGGAAAGAATGCAGTCTTCACCACTCCTAATGTACCAGCAGGTGCATACGTGCTGATTTCATGGGAAGAAGGTGCTTTCGTTGACGCAGTTGGGAACAAGTGTGCAGCATTCGCCAGCACCTATAACGAAGCTACCGATAAGTTCACTGGTGTGGCTATGCATATCAATAATGTCAACTGGGCAATTACAGATGCATACGTATCACCAGCAGCTGGTGCTTCTATTGGAGATTGGAATGCTTTCACTGGTACTATCACAATGCCATTTGACATTTTCACAATCGGAGAAGCTGTTAAGACAGGTGACTTGGCTGTAACTTATACCAACAGTAATCGCACTGCTACTTACAAATTAAGTGCAGACCAGTGGAAGGCATCTAAGAATGCTATTTCATTCGTGCTTCCTGTTGAGCCAACAGTTGGAGATGTTATTTCTGTTGCAGTAAAAGAAGGTGTCCTTTATGATGTTTACGGAAACGAAAATGATGCATATTCTTCTGAAAAAGTTGTTTGGAAGTATGCTGGCTTCATTCCAACCAAAGACATGGTACTTGGTACATTCAACTATATCATAACTGCTGGTGAAGATCAGTATGATCTTGGAACATTCACCGTTGAGGAATACACTGGTGAAGATGCAGAAGATGGAGATGTTTTGATCAAGGATCTCTATATCGAAGGTTCTGAGATTTATGGTTCCTATGATCTCGATGCATGTAAGTTCTATATCTATCGTTATCAGCCACTGGGTATTTTGAATGATCCAGATGAAGGTGATTACGGTGTGCTGACTTACAGCAAGAGCGGTGCAAGTGTAAGTCCATTTGACATCAACCCTGATGGAACACTGACATCAACAGACTTCTTGTTGGCAGGTGCTTCTCCTGACTACACTGAACTGTGGTGGTATGAGGTACCATCATCATCTGTGACTACATTCGTTAAGGCAACAGGTGGTGATACGGCTCCAAAGAGAGCGCCAAAAGCTAAGAAAAACAAGATTGCAAATAAGAATTTCAAACTCTTTACAAAGTAAAATTCTTTAATTCCAGATCCTCTTTTTCCTCAGATTCCTTTAAAGGAATGATGGGGAGAAAGAGGATTGTTTGTCTAAAAACATAAGATAGATATATTAGTAGTGATGATAAAAAAGATTGTTTTATTTTTAGCCTTGACTATAACCTTGACTATAGGTGCAGAAGCTAAGGGGGTGACCTCTCAGACTGCTGCTGCTATGGCAAAACAATTAATTGCAGAGCGCGTCGACAATTTTGCCGCCAAAGTGCAGAGCGTGACACCAATGAATTATAAGGGCAAGACAACCTATTATGTGGTTCAGTTTGCTCCCGAGGGTTGGGCGCTTATCAGTGCAGACGACACCTCAACTCCTCTGCTGGGCTATAACACCATTGGTAAGTTCCAGATTGAGGACATGCCTGTAAACCTACAGGCCCAGATGGATATTTACTGTGAACAGATTATCGACAATGCTAAGAAGTATAGCGTTCAACATGCTGACTGGAAATCAGAAAGTGCTCGTGCACATCGTGCTCCTAAAAGAGCCACAAAAATAGCACCGCTGATTCAAGTGAAATGGAATCAGACAGGTAGCTTTAAGAAATACTGTCCTAAGACATCTAATGGTCAAGCTATCGTTGGTTGTGTAGCCGTTGGTATGGCTCAGGCAATGAGTGTAGCTCAATGGCCACCACGTCCAAATGGCGATTATGGCTATGATCATGATGAGTTTGGCTGGATTCATATAAATTACGATGAAGAGCCTGCCTACAACTGGGCAGACATTCTAAGTGGAGCAAATTCCTATGATGGTGCCGCTCGTCTGTTGTGGCACTGCGGTGTTGCTGTGAGAATGGATTATGGCTACAACGGTTCTGGCACTCAGACCTCATACATCCCTTCCGCTTTAAAGAAATATTTCAGTTACCCAAATTCTGTCGCATATTATTCCCGTGACAAATTCTCTAATGAAGATTGGCATGAGTTAATCTTGAATGAGATTCAAAACGGACGTGCAGTGGCTTATAGTGGTCACGATCCAAAGAAGGGATACGGACACTGCTTCAATCTTGATGGTTACGATGGACAGTGGTTTAATGTAAACTGGGGATGGGGTGGAACTAATAACGGTTATTTCTCACTCGATGGTTTGCACGATGCAACAATGGATATGGACTACACCAGCGGACAGGGAGTAGTAATCGGCATTCGCCCTCCGTCAGAACATCCAAGCAATATTATTTTGTCAAATACAACGGTATCCCCTAATGCCCCTATCGGTACTGTCGTTGCAACAATTACTGTAGAGAGTGAAGCGACAAATCCTACCTATACATTTACCATCCGTGGCGAATACAGCCCTCGTACACATAAATACAGAACAGCTCCGTTCAAAATTGAGGATGGGATGCTTATTACTACGGAGCCAATGGACCCAGACGCAGGTGACCGTACCATAGAAATTACAGCCAAGAACAACGAGAATGGTTATGATATAACCCGTTCGTTTACAATAAAGCTGGGGGATTCAAGTGGTATCAATTATCTGGCAGTCAATCGCAAACAGGTTGAATACTTTACAGTTGACGGTGTGCGATTGGAATCTCCACGAAAAGGTGTGAATATTGTTCGCATTAAGAACATTGATGGAACTACGCATATCAATAAGATTATCATAAAATAAAAAATGAATATGAAACGGATTCTTTTGCTTTTGATGGTGCTTAGCACTACAATGGCGTTAAGTGCTCAAAGATATCAAAAATATAAGCCAAACACCAAATGGCCATACGTCTATGAGAACTTCGCTGATGGGACTATCTACTTTGATAGTAACCAAAAGACACAAGCCCGGCTAAATATCCATTTATGGGGCAATAAGTTGCACTACATCTCTTCCGATCAGAAGATTCTGGAAGCCGATGACAATAATATTATCCGAGTGGAAATAGGTAATGATGCCTATATTTACAATGATCGTCAGTTGGTTAAAATATTGGCTGTTGAACAAAACAATCTTGTTGTAGAGCAAACTAAGGCAGACTTTGACGCACTCTTTTCCGGCACAGGAGCTTATGGTGCAAGTTTGAACTCATCAGCTTCACGCGATCTTTCTTCACTTGATCTAGGAGGTTTGGATTCGCCAGAATATGGGCGTTTGCTACAAGAACGTGAAGACGGACGTACAATCTCACTTAAACAGCAGTACTCTTTTATTATAAATGACAAACTGATTGATGCTAGTAAAAAAGAAGTGGAAAAACTGCTGAACGATGAAGGAAAGAATACTTTGGATAACTTCATTAAACAGAACAAAATAAAGTGGAAGGACATTGATTCTTTGAAAGAAGTACTTCAATTCATCTGCAAACACTTACAATAAGACTTCATTATACACAGGGGAGGAGCACAGCATCTTTCCCTGTTTTTTTCCCTAACTAGGTAGTAAATCTTTTCTAACTATTTGGCAAATAAATCTCTTAGAGTTGACAACTGAAGAGAGGATGTGGGAAAAAGCGTGCTATTTATACTGTCAGAAATTTGAATCGATTCAACTCATCCATTGAATCGATTCGATCGATCGAACGAATCGATTCAAGTTTTGAACACCTATATTTAACTATTACTGTCCGCTAAAAATATTTGACCGTTCAAAATGTAAGAATTGAGATTGTTTTGACTTTGCAAAAATGGTGGTAGAGTTGGCAACTACACACAAAAACTGTGAAAAATGAGTGCTTAACAATAATAATAAGGTGTGGCTGAATGCTGATTCAGTTTATTTGTGTAATTTTGCACGCTGAAATGCATAATGAGTGCATTTTTCGTGGTTTTCTGCAAAGTTTTGTAGTTTTCTCACGATGATTGCGTCATATAGTCGAATAGTTTTAAAACGATAGATAAACAGATGAAAAGAATCATGATGTCGTTAGCATTGGTGTTGACCTTGCTGACGAGTGCTAAAGCACAACAATTGCAAATACCCGATCTGCCGCTCGACCCTGCAGTGAAGATGGGTAAATTGGATAATGGGTTGACTTATTACATTCGCCATAATGAATGGCCTGAACAACGTGCCAACTTCTACATTGCCCAGAAGGTGGGTTCGATGCAGGAGGAGGATGACCAGCGTGGTTTGGCTCACTTCCTGGAGCACATGTGTTTCAATGGTACCACTCACTTCCCAGGTAATGCCCTGAAGACTTACTTGGAGACCATTGGTGTGAAGTTTGGTGAGAACCTGAATGCTTACACTAGCTTCGACGAGACAGTCTATAACATCGATAATGTGCCTGTCATCTCCAATCCTCAGTCCATCGACTCTTGTCTGCTGATTTTGCATGACTGGAGCCACGACCTGTTGCTCGAAGGTAAGGAAATCGACAAGGAACGTGGTGTGATTGAAGAGGAATGGCGTATGCGTAGTAGTGCTCAGCAGCGTATCCTTGAGAAAGCATTGCCAGTATTGTTCGAAGGCAGCAAATATGCACATCGTATGCCTATCGGTACAATGGAAATCGTGAAGAACTTCCCTTACGAGGCTATTCGCAAGTACTATCGCAAGTGGTATCGTCCAGACCTTCAGGCTATCGTAGTGGTAGGTGATGTGGATGTTGATGCGATTGAGGCTAAAATCAAGACGATGTTTGCTGACATCCAACCAGCAGCTGCCGATGCTGCCAAGCGTGAATATTTCACCGTTGCAGAAAACAAGGAGCCTGTCTTCTCTGTGAACAGCGACAAGGAACAGCAGCGTTCGTTGATGAACATCGTGTGGAAGCATGAGGCATTCCCTCGTGAAATGAAGAATTCTGTACTCTACTATGCTCAGGAGTATCTCTTCAATGCAATGGAAGGTATGCTCAGCACTCGTGTTGCCGAGTTGTTGCAGAAGGAGAATCCTCCATTCCTGGGTGGTGGTGTTTCGTTCAATGACGATTACTTGATTACCAACGCTATGGCTTGTTCAGGTTTCTCTGTTGTATTTGCCGACAATCAGCACAAGAAAGCAATCGAAGCCATCTATCGTGAGATGCTGCGTGCAGAACGCTTTGGTTTCACCATGAGTGAGTATGAGCGCTATCGTGAGGAATACAAGGCAGGTATTGAGAACATGTATGAGCGTCGTAATAAAATCAGCAACGGCTCATTTGTCAACGAATATATCCGTCATTTCCTCGACAATGTTGCCGCTCCTGGTATCGAGTGGGAACACACGAACCTCATTCAGATTGCAGATCAAGTCAACGTAGAAGCCATCAATCATGCACTTGAGCAATTGGTTAAAGAGCGCAAGGATGCAGCTCCTGTTATCTTTGGTATGTTCCCAGAGAAAGAAGGTCTCACGATGCCTACCAAGGACGAAGTGCTGGCCATCCTGAAGGCTGTCGAAGCAGAAGAAATCGAAGCTTATAAGGAAGAGGTGTCTGACGAACCTATCCTTGATGACAGCAAGCTGAAAGGCGGCAAAATCAAGAAGACTGAAAAGGCAGCGTTCGACTTCACCAAACTGACTTTGAGTAATGGTATTGAAATCTTTGTCCGCAAGACAGACTTTACACCAAACAGCATCTCTATGTCTGCTGTTAGCTGGGGCGGTACTTCTCTCTACGGCGAGAAAGACTGGCTCGACATCAGCAACGCATCAAGAGTCGACATGGGTGGTTGGGGCAACTTCTCTGCTATCGACATGAGCAAGAAGCTCGCAGGTATCAAGGCCAGTGTAAACCCATCTATCGGCACTCGTTCAGAATCGATGAGTGGTAGCTGTGTGGTGAAGGATTTCGAGACCATGTTGAAACTCACTTATCTTGCCTTCACCTCTCCACGTAAGGACGAGGAAGTATATAAGTCTACGATTTCACGTATGAGATCACAATTGGAGAATGCAGAACTCAATCCACAGACTGCACTCTCAGATACCGCTCAGCACGTCATCTATAACGACCACTATATGGCTCGCCGTACAAAGCCTGCTGACCTCGACAAGATCAACTACGATCACATGATTCAGCTCTACAAAGAGCGCTTTGCTG
>Ga0265300_10003038_pt1 | contig 13965 bp, 11 predicted proteins | sample AusTroGonzalo_MG_FD_193482 | JGI IMG/M metagenome (GOLD analysis project Ga0265300, IMG submission 193482) | Bovine rumen microbial communities from tropical cattle in Woodstock, Queensland, Australia - Gonzalo_03 | ecosystem: Host-associated > Mammals > Digestive system > Stomach > Rumen ... | reverse complement strand
CTCATAGTCAGAGGGACGTCCCTCACGTTTGGTGAAACCGCCGGGATAACGTCCGATTGACGCATACTTTTCTCTGTACTCTACCTGCAGCGGCATGAAATCAGTTCCGGGAACTGCATCTTTGGCGGCACATACAGTGGCCAGGAGCATTGTTTTGCCACATGTCAGCATTACGGCTCCATCGGCTTGCTTTGCCAGTTTCCCGGTCTCCAGTTTGATGGTTCTTCCATCAGGAAGCTGGAACTCTTTTGTTACAATTTTCATCATTAAAACAATATAAAACCTCTAATAAAAAATAATCCTATAGGATAAATTGCGGCAAAAATAGCAAATCGCAACGATTCCACCAAATATTTAACTCTGGCGCTCAAAACAAATTTGTGCCGTTTATGAATATTGCATATATTTGCGGTTCAAAACAAGGGTTCTTTATTGGATTTAGGCAATGATTGAATCAATTAAGGATATCGTCGCCAGAGAGGCACAGGCCATCCTGAACATCCCCATCGGTGACGAATACGAAAAAGCGGTGAATCTGATAGTTCACCACGTGCATGAGCTTAAAGGAAAACTGATTACAAGCGGAATGGGAAAGGCTGGCCAGATCGCTATGAACATAGCCACAACCTTCAGTTCCACCGGTACTCCGTCAATTTTCCTTCATCCCAGTGAGGCTCAGCATGGTGATCTGGGCGTACTGCAGAAAAACGACCTTTTCCTTTTGGTATCCAACTCCGGCAAGACAAGAGAGGTTCTTGAACTTATGGAGTTGAGCCTTACGCTTGATCCCACATTGAAGTTCATTGTACTGACCGGCAACACCACCAGTCCTTTGGCCCGTCAGGCCGATATTGTGCTGGGCACCGGCCATCCCGATGAAGTCTGCGCTCTCGGACTTACCCCCACTACCAGTACCACCGTCATGAACGTGATAGGTGACGTGCTTGTAGTAGAGACTATGAAAAAGATCGGATTCACTGCCGAAGAGTACAACAAGCGTCACCACGGAGGTTATCTGGGACTGCGTTCCAAGAAACTGTTATGAGGAAAATATTCGGCATAGGTGAAACCATTTATGACATCCTGTTCCGTGAAGGCCAACCGGTTGCGGCTGTGCCGGGCGGTTCGGTATTCAACGGACTGATTTCACTTGGCCGTACAGGCCTGGACTGCACCTTCATTACCGAGATAGGTTCCGACCAGGTAGGTCAGTATATTCTCAATTTCATGCAGGAGAACGGAATCAATACCGATTACGTCTCATGCTACAAGGGTAAGAAAACCGCCATTTCACTGGCGTTTCTGGACCAGAACAACGACGCCCACTACAGTTTCTACAAGGACTACCCCAACAACCGTCTGGACTTTGAGTTGCCGCTCATTCAGGAGAATGACATAGTAGCTTTCGGAGCATATTTCGCACTCAATCCGGTACTTCAGGAAAAGGTCAAGCCATTCCTCTACCATGCAAAGAAGCAGGGAGCCATCCTTTACTACGACCTGAATTTCCGTGACAACCATGCCCACGAGGTTGATAACCTCAGGGATACTTTCAAGGAGAATTTTGCAATTGCCGATATAGTTCGCGGCAGCCACGAGGATTTCATCAATGTCTATGGGCATGACGATTGCCACAGGATTTATGACGAGATTTCGGAACACTGCCCCCGTTTTATCTGTACACGAGGCAAGGACGGTGTCCTGGTAATAGACCATGGCCGCGAGTACAGCTTCAGTTCACGTCCGATAGTCCCGGTGAGCACAATCGGAGCCGGCGACAATTTCAATGCCGGAATCCTGTACGGGTTGGTCAGGGACAAGATAGACCGAAACAGTCTGGATAACATCACGCATGATGAATGGAGCCGCTTGATAGGATACGGCATCGAATTCGGGTCCGAGGCCTGTATGAGCACTTCGAACTACGTAAGCACTGATTTCGCCAAGAAATACAAAACAGATCGCTGAAATGGCAGAAAAAAAACAGGGAACGGTATTCAGAACTCCTTTCATAATCATGCTAAGGAATCTGGCCGTTGTCTACGCCGCTTTTCTGATCTGCCACCCCATCTTCATCTGGTATAACTGGAGTTCATTCCAGGGTGACCTGGCCGGTATGTTATGGCCGATGCTTAAAGGTGCACTGGTGTTTGATACTGCCGGAATCATGTATGTGAGCGCCCTGTACGTGGTGCTTCTGATGTTCCCGTTCCACTTCAAGGAGAAACTGTGGTACTACCGCCTCACCAAAATCATCCTTGTGGTAATGGCATCGGCCGGAGTATTGCTGAATCTGGTTGATACCGTTTATTTCCCCTATACGGGTTGCCGCAGCACGCTTCAGATTCTAGACGAATTCAGCGGTGAAGGCGGCTCGCAGATGACATCCATCATATTCCGTTCACTGGCCGACAACTGGTATCTGGTCCTGGCATTCATAGTCATAGTTGTGCTACTATGCCTACTGATAAAGATCCCCGCAATACTGCAGTACCGCAAGAAATACATGTACTACATAGTACGTACCTGCTGCCTGTTGCTGAGTGCAGTATGTATTCTGGCTGGAATCCGCGGTGGATTGGCCCATAACATAAGACCCATCACCATGAGCAACGCCTACCAGTACGTCAAGACCCCAGCCCAGGCCGCAGCCATTCTCAACACCCCGTTCTGTGTCATCAGGACCATGGGCAACGAGGATATGAAGATTCCGTCATACTACGATGAAAAAGAACTCGAGTCGATCTATAATCCGATAATTATTCCCGATTCCACCGCAACATTCCGCCCGATGAACGTGGTGGTACTGATACTTGAAAGTTTCGGATCGGAATACATGGAAGCTATGAACCCGGGTGTTGACGGAATTCATGACTGCGCACCTTTTATGGATACGCTCATAAACCGTTCTCTCGTTTTTGAGACGTCATTGGCCAACGGACGCAAGAGCATCGACGCCATGCCGTCAGTCCTTTCCGGTATACCCATGCTCAAGGACCATCTGTTCCTCACTCCCACCATCATGGCCAAGGAGATAACCGGCCTGGCCAAGGAACTGGGCACCAAGGGTTACTACTCGGCATTCTTCCACGGGGCTGATAACGGATCCATGGGATTCCAGTCATTCTCAAGGGTGATAGGTTACAACGATTATTTCGGCATGGAGGATTTCCTCAAGAAACCCGAGTACGGCGGCAATTCGGTATTTGACGGTTACTGGGCCATCTGGGACGAGGAGTTCCTGCAGTATATGTGCGACATGATAGGAACCTTCCGTGAGCCGTTCCTGACATCGGCCTTCACCGCATCGTCACACCATCCGTACAATGTGCCGGACAAATATCAGGAAAAGTATCCTACTGAAGGAAATCTGCCAATCTATCGGGGAATCCGCTACTCGGACAATGCGTTGAAACTATTCTTTGAAAAGGCTTCAAAGCAGCCGTGGTTCAACAATACACTGTTTGTACTTACCGCCGACCATACAAACCTCTCGGAGCATCCCGATTACCAGTCAGACTACGGTAATTTCCGCGTTCCTATAGTATTCTATTGTCCCTCGGACAGTCTCACAGGTACACGCAAAGCAATAGCCCAGCAATCCGACATATTCCCCTCCATCCTGGGTTATCTGGGATATGACAAACCCGTAATAAGTTTCGGTCAGAACCTCTTCAATACTCCCGACAGCCTCACCTGGGCCGCCACCTTCCAGAACGGCCTCTACTCCTATTATCAGGGAGACTACCTCCTCCAGTTCGACGGAGAAAATGAAACAGGTTTGTTTGCGTATAAGTCAGATCCCACCTTAAAGCGTAATCTAAAAGATAGTCAATCTCAAACAGAGCAGGAGATGACAAAAAAACTCAAGGCACTGATCCAACAGTACCTTGAGCATATGACAACCAAAGAATTGGTCGTTAATCAATAAACTTTCACCTTGAGCTTGGCGTAAGCCTTCTCAACTTTCTCAAGAGCTTTCTCTACGCTCTCTGCACGAGCCAGAATCACACCCATGCGGCGGTGACCCTTGATGAACGGCTTACCGAAGAAACGTACCTGAACATCGGGCTCGGCAAGGATCTCATCAACATTCTCGAACTCAATCATGTTGGTGTCACCCTCAACAACGATAGCCTTTGATGCGCTGGGGCCAAAGAAGTTGATTTTGGGGATAGGCAGGCCGAGCACTGCACGTGCATGCAGGGCAAACTCTGACAGATCCTGTGAAATCATTGTAACCATACCGGTATCGTGCGGACGGGGTGAAACCTCACTGAACAGCACGTTGTCACCGCAAACGAACATCTCTACACCGAAGATACCGTAACCACCCAGAGCATCGGTAATCTTCTTGGCGATATCCTGAGCCTGTGCCAGAGCCTTGTCGCTCATGGGCTGTGCCTGCCATGACTCACGGTAGTCACCGTCAACCTGATGGTGGCCGATGGGGTTCAGGAATGTCGTACCGCCGCTGTGACGAACGGTAAGAAGAGTGATCTCATAGTCGAACTTTACAAAACCCTCTACGATAACCTCGCCTCCTCCGGCACGACCGCCCTCCTGGGCAATCTTCCATGAAGCATCAGCATCGGCGGGAGTCTTGCATACGCTCTGGCCGTGGCCTGATGAACTCATGATAGGCTTTACAACGCAGGGAGTACCGATCTCCTTGATGGCGGCATCGAACTCCTCACGGGTGGCTGCAAAACGATAGTTTGAAGTGGGCAGGCCCAGTGTCTCATGAGCCAGCTGGCGGATGCCCTTACGGTTCATGGTGAGGAATGTGGCATTGGCTGTAGGAATAACGTTGTAGCCCTCTTTCTCCAGCTTTACCAGCTCAGGGGTAGCGATAGCCTCAACCTCCGGAATGATCATATCCGGCTTCTCCTTTTCAATAATCTCGCGCAGACGTGCTCCGTCAAGCATTGACAGAACATAGCTGCGATGAGCCACCTGCATGGCAGGGGCGTTCTCGTAACGGTCGAGTGCTACGACCTCAACTCCATAACGCTGCAATTCAATTGCAACCTCTTTTCCAAGTTCTCCTGAACCGCAAAGAAGTGCCTTCTTGGCAACCTTGGTAAGCGGTGTTCCGATTTTGACCATGATTTTTATGTTGTTTACAGTTGCTGCATATCGTTCAGTCGCTTGTAATAGCCGTTCAAGGCTATCAGCTCCTCATGCGTTCCTCTCTCAACTATCTTTCCCTCATGCAAAACGCAGATTTCATCGGCATTCTTGATGGTCGACAGACGGTGTGCGATAGCCACCGTCGTGCGGTCCTTCATAAGACGTTCCAATGCCTCCTGAACCAGACGCTCCGACTCTGTGTCAAGTGCGCTGGTAGCCTCGTCAAGAATCAGTATCGGCGGGTTCTTAAGGATGGCGCGGGCAATGCTTATACGCTGGCGCTGGCCACCTGACAGCAGACATCCGCGGTCGCCTATGTTGGTGTCGTATCCGTTCTCGGTCTCCATAATGAAGTCATGGGCGTTGGCTATCTTGGCCGCAGCAATGACCTGCTCGCGTGTAGCATCCTTGACTCCGAATGTGATATTGTTGTAGAAGGTGTCGTTAAACAGGATTGCCTCCTGATTCACGTTACCCATCAGACTACGCAGTGAATGAAGCGAAAGGTCACGTATGTCTGTTCCGTCTATGGTGATGCGCCCCTGGTTTACGTCATAGAAACGGGGAAGCAAATCAACCAAAGTGGACTTACCTGAACCCGACTGTCCCACCAAAGCGATGGTCTTGCCACGAGGAATGGTAAGATCTATCTTATGGAGCACCTCACGGTCAGCCTCATATGAGAATGAAACACCCTCGTACTTGATTTCTTTTGAAAGAGATGTGATTTCAACGGGATTTTGGGGATCCTTGATATTGTTCTCGGCAAGCAGGATCTTGTCAACACGCTCCAGGGATGCAAGTCCCTTGGGTATTGCATAACCGGCCTTTGAGAAATCCTTGATAGGATTGATCACGCTGTACAGGATAGTCAGATAGTAGATGAATGTAGGACCGTCTATCGGAGCATGGGCCGAATTCAATATAAGGGTACCTCCGTACCAGAGAACTATCACAATCAGCGCGGTTCCCATGAACTCACTTACGGGATGAGCCAGAGCCTGACGCATGTGAACGCGGTTGGATGACTTGCGTAACTGCTCGCTGCTGTTTGCGAAACGCTTGTACATCTTGTCTTCGGCAAGGAAAGCCTTGATTACGCGCAGACCTCCAAGTGTCTCCTCCAGTTCTGACATGGTCTCACTCCAGTAAGACTGGACGACAAGAGAGTTTGCTTTCAGTTTTCGGCCGATAGAACCCATAACCCAGATAATCAGCGGGCCGATAACCAAGGTGAAGATTGTCAGCTGCCAGCTTATGGCAACCAGAGTACCCAGATATACCAGAATAAGTATCGGGTTCTTAATGAGCATATCCAAAGACTGTGCCAGTGAGTTCTCTATCTCCGACACGTCTCCGCTCATTCGGGTAATGATATCGCCCTTACGCTCCTTACTGAAGAAACCCATGGGAAGGTTCAGTATCTTGTCATATATCTGAAGTCTGATGTCACGTACCACACCGTTACGCATTGGTATCATTACGGCGGCAGATCCGAAATAACAGCCGGTCTTAAGCAATGTCATGAATATCAGCAGAACACCCAAGACAAGCAGAGTAGTAGCTTCTCCGTATTGGTCGATGAATGCGGTTACCATGTAGAAGAAGTTATCCTTAATCAGATGGAAGAACTCCCTCATTCCATTTGCCTCAGAGAATGGGACATACTCGTATGTTTCGGTGCTGATCTTGAACAGAATTCTCAGTATAGGAATCAACAGTGCGAATGAGAACACATTCAGTACGGCAGACAGGAGATTATATGCCACACTGCCCGCAACATTGCGGCGGTATGGGCGCATAAAACGTTTCAGGAACGCAAAAAGCTCTTTCATTGAGTGAAATCGTTGATTTAATGCGCAAAGTTACAAATTTTATACCGCCCCGAAAACGGGAAATGTGTTATAAATAGGTAACTTTGCGCAATATGTTGATAAGTTTTTTACAAATGAACCTTAGAGCCAAACTCTTTATCTCCATACTTTCCACGCTGCTGTGCGTTAACGGATACAGCCAATGGCTAACCGCCGACCTGAACTATGACGGTCTGTTTGACAACCGCGAGTTCAAGGGCGACATGCAGCCTCAGACCATTTACGGAATGCGTCTCATGCCGGAGATAGGAATAGATGCCGCACCCCACAGAATCAGAGTGGGATTCTCCAAGATATGGGAATTCGGAGCTGACGATATCATTGACCCTGAAATCATACTGTATTACAGATTCAGGGGACCTGTCAGCTATTACTTCGGAGCTATTCCGCGCAACAATCTCCAACGCCAACTGCCTGATGCATTCCTTTACGATTCCATCGCATTTTTTGAGCCTACCATAAAAGGAACCCTGATCCAGTATTCCTACAGAGATGTTTTTGAAACGGAGCTGTACTGCAACTGGTTCAGCCGCCAGACATTCACCGACCGTGAGGCTTTCCGCATAGTATGGGACGGATTTGTGGGCAGCGGCATGTTTGGTGGAGGCTGGTTCGTGGCCATGACCCATTTTGCCAACACAATGCAGCACAATCATGCCCTTTACGAGAAGTTCCAGTTTAACCCCTACCTGTCATTTGAATACCCCTCAAAAGAATCAAGAACCAACTTCAGAGTCAAGGCCGATGCAGGCGTGCTGTTTTCAATAGTTCACTGCCGCGCCAACGATTTCTGGTACAACCCCATCGGTTTTCTTGGAGATATTCAACTGGGATGGAAGGGCTTGGATATAAAGAGTACCGTATATGCAGGAGGCGCTCAGATGCAATATCTTGATGATCCCGAGGCCGGACTCGCTTTCCATCGTAGTGACCCGTTCTACAACCATTCATTCTACAACAAGACCGAATTAGGTGTATTGTTGGTGTCTGACAGCAGAGCACAGTTAGGGTTCCGCTGGAATCTTCATTTCACGCCTGGTACGCCTATACATAATCAGCAGATGATAACGCTGAAATACCGTATAGGCATGAGCAAAAATCTATACAAATAAATGAAGAGGCTTCTGCTTATATCAATTATGCTGATGTCCGCAATGGGCATCAGGGCCGGTATCAATCCGTTCAAGCCGTACAAGCCGCTCAATCAGATTGATTATGCCCTCAACTGGTCATTAGGATATGACTCCACCAGCATAGCGTACAAGCCCGAATCATTCACGCAGCGCTCACTGGTTCCCATGGGACTGCTCACCGTCAGCATACTCTATAATGACAACTACCTGGACAAGCGCATAGTCAAACTGGGAGGCATAACCCAGCCGGAGTTGAAATCGGCCGATCTGCTCCAGTACTCTCCCGCTGCCATAATACTGGCACTGAAGGCTTTTGGTGTAGAAAGCCGCAATGAGTGGCCGCGCATGCTTACCGCCGACGGTGCAGCGGTAGTGATACAAGCAGGCATCACCAATGCCGTAAAATATTCGGTCAAAAGGGAACGTCCCGACGGAAGAGCCTTCAACTCATACCCATCAGGCCATACGGCAACCGCCTTCATGGTCGCTCAGATGCTGCATAAGGAGTACGGCGAGACGTTAAGTCCCTGGATCAGCGTAGCCGGATACGGAATTGCCGCAACCACCGGCATTTTCCGCACAATCGCCAACCGTCACTGGTGCTCGGATGTCATGGCGGGTGCAGCCATCGGATTATTCTCAACCGAACTGGCATATGAACTGACCGACATCCTGTTCGGAGACGTATGGACCAAACGTCCCATTGTTGCTCCCGACATTGACGATATGCCGCGCTGGAAATTCGGACTCTACTCGGACTACAGCATGAGAGCCGATGCCTTCACATCGGCCGGATACGGCAATCCCAATGCAAAACCCGCCTGCTCCATAGGAATCGACGCCACCTGGATGCCTTGGTATATCGGTCCTACCATACGAGCCGGAGTAACCCAGATGAAGTGGACCGGCGACGATGTGATATACCTGCCGGAGATGGGCAGTGTGGCCGATGTCTATACCTTTGGTGCCGGCCTGGATCTGGATATTCCCGTCATTGAAAGGATAACACTTAACGGTCAGGCCATCGCAGGTTATTCACCCAAGGCCAACAGTTACAGCTTCTATCTGGATTCCCAGAAGAATCAGCCGTTGGAATGGACAATTCCCGCAGGAATGCACTGTTACGGGAACATAGGACTGAGTGTCAGGACATCGGACTTTTCAAGTATATCCTTACACGCAGGTCTGGATTATTATGACAAAGTCTGGCGCTCTTACGTATTGGGCGCCAGGTTCAATTATACGTTCTGATCATGAGCAAGATAATAGCATATATCCTGTTTGGCATAGTTTGGGTAATATCCCTGTTACCCATGCCTTTCCTGTACCTCTTTGCCGATATCATATGGCTGCTGATGTATATCTGCCCGCCTTTGAGATACCGCAAGAAGATTGTACAGAACAACCTGGCGCTTTCATTCCCCGAAAAAGACCGCAAGTGGCTGCGCCGTACCGAACGCCGTTTCTACTACCAGTTCCTATGCCAGATTATGGAAGGCCTCAAGACCGTATCGGCAAGCAGACGCTGGGTGAAGCGCCATATGGAGTTCATCGGCCATGAAAACATAAGGGAAGAGATTCTTAAAGGCAGATCAGGCATAGGTTATCTGGGACACCTGGGCAACTGGGAACTGATACCTTCAATGATGTATCACTTTGAGGACATCGATAATTTCAAGGGATGTCAGGTTTACCATAAACTTGAAAATCCCATCATGGAGCTCTTCATGCTCAAGCTGCGCAGCAAATACGGCACCGAGAGCATACCTATGGAACATGTATTGCGCCGTTTCCTGGAGTACAGAAATTCGGGCAAGACGTTTTTTGTGGGAATGATAGCCGATCAGGTTCCCCTTTGGTGGAACACCCATTACTGGACCCAGTTCTTCCATCGTAAGACACCCGTCTTTACCGGAGCTGAACGTATTGCAAGGAAACTGGATACCGATGTGTGGTACATGTACATAACCCGCAAGCGCCGCGGTTATTACCGTTGTGAGTTCCTGCTCATGTATGATCAGACCAAAGGCCTTGAGGATTTTGCGGTTACGGAGCGTTACATGCGTCTGCTCGAGGACAATATCAAGGAATGTCCCGAACTGTGGTTGTGGACCCACAACCGCTGGAAACGCAATTATGAGGAGTATCACCAGTGGCTCATGCAGCATCAGAATGCTGACAGGCCCAGAAATTAACGGAGATTATTTGCGGCCGAAGTCAGCGGGTATCTCGCCCCACTTCTTTGTATCCCACTTTATTATCTGATTGCGGTAAGCGTTCTCCCTGAGCCAGCGCTCGGCACTCTCTATGCGCTGGAATACAGCCTCTGTTTCAGGAGTGCGCTCCAGTTTAGTGCGGCACTGTTTCTTCTGAACCCAGTCTATGGCGTTACGTGAATCGCTGTAGAGCGGCCAGTCAAGCCCACGGCTATTGTAAAGCGCAAGAGCATGGACTATAGCCAGGAATTCACCTATGTTGTTGGTGCCCAGAATGGGGCCGAAGTGGAATTTTTCCTCCATATCACCCAGATATACGGCGCGGTATTCCATCTGTCCGGGATTGCCACTGCAGGCGGCATCCACTGCAAGAGCCTGACGGATAACTTCGGGCGGCAGTGGCTTGTCCTTTTTCTTACGACTGGTATGTTCGGGGGCTTTCTTCTCTATGAAATTCTCCGGTGGAAGGTTGATGGCTTTCTCGGCCTCCTCCCTGGTATCAAATGCTTTGTAAACGGCACCTTTCCATCCTTCTACCTGCTGTTTGCAGGCCTCCCAGGAGTCATACACCCCCGGATTAAGCCCAATCCAAACAACGTAGAATTTCTGTGCCATTTTTACATTCGTTCCGGAACTTCAATGCCCAGCAGACCCATGCCAAGCTTGATGATCTTGCCTACGTTCTCAGCCAGAACCAGACGGAACATCTTGAGGTCGCGGTTAGGCTCACGCATAATGCTGAAGTCATGGTAGAACTGGTTGAACTCCTTGGCCAGGTCATAGCAATAGTTGGCAATGACTGACGGGTTATAATCATCGGCAGCCTGACTCACTACATCACGGAAACCGTTGAGCATCTGAATCAGACCTATCTCCTTCTCTGATATCTGTGAGTTGTCATCGGCATAAAGCTTGCTCTCCAGTTTGATGCCCTCCTCGGCTGCCTTACGCATGATGGAGCGTATGCGGGCGTAGGTATACTGGATGAACGGGCCGGTATTGCCGTTGAAATCGATGGATTCCTTAGGATTGAAGGTCATGTTCTTGCGGGCATCGACCTTAAGTATGAAGTACTTGAGGGCACCCATACCGACAATGCGCATGATCTCGTCCTGCTCCTCCTTGGTCAGGCCGTCCAGCTTGCCAAGTTCGGCCGATGTGGCGCGTGCGGTCTCGATCATCTCGTCCATCAGGTCATCGGCATCGACCACAGTACCTTCGCGGCTCTTCATCTTGCCCTCGGGAAGTTCAACCATACCGTATGAAAAGTGAACCAAATCCTTGCCCCACTTGAATCCCAGACGATCAAGCAGTATTGAGAGCACCTGGAAGTGGTAGTTCTGCTCATTGCCGACCACGTAAATCATGCGGTCAATGGGGTAATCCTTGAAACGCAGCTGAGCGGTACCTATATCCTGAGTCATGTAGACCGATGTTCCGTCACTGCGCAGCAGCAGTTTCTGGTCCAGACCGTTCTCGGCAAGGTCGGCCCATACGGAACCGTCCTCCTTGCGGAAGAACAGACCCTTCTCAAGACCTTCCATAACGGTTTTCTTACCCTCCAGGTAGGTCTGTGACTCGTAGTATATCTTGTCAAAGCTTACGCCCAAACGCTTGTAAGTCTCATCGAATCCTGCATATACCCAGCTGTTCATGCGCTCCCAGAGTGCACGTACCTCGGGGTCACCGGCCTCCCACTTTACCAGCATGGCGTGTGCCTCCTGCATCAGGGGTGATTCCTTCTCGGCCTTGGCCTTAGCCTCCTCCTGGGCCTTCTCGTCAAGTTGGTCATAATTGGCGGGCAGCAGGCTCTTTACCTCGGCACGGAAATGCTTGTCAAACTCCACATAGTAGTCTCCGATAAGATGATCACCCTTTTTACCGGTCGATTCGGGTGTAGCTCCGTTACCCCACTTGAGCCATGCAAGCATTGACTTGCATATGTGTATGCCGCGGTCGTTGACTATGTTGGTCTTTACTACCTTGTAGCCGTTGGCAGCCATCACGTTTGACAGGGCACCGCCCAGCAGATTGTTGCGGACGTGACCCAGATGAAGCGGTTTGTTGGTGTTGGGACTTGAATACTCAATCATTACGAGCTGAGAGTCCGGTGTAGCCTTGCGCAGTCCGAACTGGGGATCATTGTTGATGCCGTTCAGCATATCGACCCATGCCGATGTTGAGATCACCAGGTTAAGGAAACCCTTGATCACGTTGTACGAGCTAATCTCCTCAACATTCTCCATCAGCCATACGCCAATCTCGCCGGCGGTCTGCTCCGGTCCCTTGCGTGACATCTTCAGATAAGGGAACACAACTATGGTCAGATGACCCTCAAACTCTTTCTTGGTCTTCTGTACCTGGACCGATGCGGCCTCAATCTCCTGACCGTAGAGTGCCTTAATTGCCTGAACGGTCTTTTCAGCTACCAATGTCTCTATTTTCATATTATCGGATTATGGACCGCAAAGTTACTGAAAAAATGGCTACTTTTGCTGCCCATAACATAGAATATGAATAAGCTACCACCTATAACAAAAAATCTGCTCATCATAAACGTGCTCTGCTGGATGGGCACGATGGCACTTGCCAAATACGGAATAGACATCCACAAACTGTTCGGACTCCATTTCTTCCTGGCTCCCAGCTTCAGAATATGGCAGCTTGTGACCTACATGTTCCTGCATGAGGGATTCCAGCATATATTCTTCAACATGTTCGCCGTCTGGATGTTCGGACGTATCATGGAGATACAGTGGGGCTCCAAAAAGTTCCTTTGGTTCTATCTCATTTGCGGCATAGGTGCCGGACTCACACAAGAGCTCTGCCAGTTCGTACATTACGCATTGGTCTACTCACATTATGAAGTCGTGGCAGTAGGCAACGGAATGACAATTCCCATGTTGCAGTATCTTGACAGAATCCTTACAGTCGGCGCATCCGGTGCCGTTTACGGAATACTGCTTGGTTACGGAATGACATTCCCCAACAACCAGCTTTTCATCATACCCTTCCCGTTCCCCATCAAGGCCAAATGGCTGGTTGTAGGTTATGTGGTTCTGGAACTGGGTCTGGGCATCAGAGGCAGCGCAGCTGACAACGTAGCCCACTTTGCTCATCTGGGCGGAATGCTTGCAGGATTTCTGATAATACTGTACTGGAAGCATAAGGAGCGTAAGGACAACCATATCAAATTCACCTGGTGATGAGTCTGCTTGACGAACTGATATCAAAATTCCGTTCCGGCGATATTGTGACACGTCTGGTGTTCATCAATTGTGCCGTCTTCATTGTCATGCTCCTGCTGGACATAAACTTCACCCTCTTCTCATTCGGTGAAGACAAGTACGCCTACATAGTGTGCAACTATCCGTGGAGCCCCTATATCCTTGCACGCAGACCGTGGAGCATAGTCACGTCCATTTTTGCCAGTTGGGGTCTGTGGCACCTGATATTCAACATGATCATCCTCTACTGGCTGGGAAACGTCTTCATGAGATACTTTACATCAAACAATCTCAGGGGCCTCTACGTCTTGGGCGGAATTGCAGGAATGATCGTTTTCACCGGCTTATTCATGCTGTTTCCGTCACTTCAGCTCAAGGACTG
>Ga0265300_10003035_pt1 | contig 13968 bp, 9 predicted proteins | sample AusTroGonzalo_MG_FD_193482 | JGI IMG/M metagenome (GOLD analysis project Ga0265300, IMG submission 193482) | Bovine rumen microbial communities from tropical cattle in Woodstock, Queensland, Australia - Gonzalo_03 | ecosystem: Host-associated > Mammals > Digestive system > Stomach > Rumen ... | reverse complement strand
TCGCTGCAAGTGTATCCGGTAATACAAAGTTCAGGAAAAACGACAAAAGCCGCCCCATTGGAGACGGCAATATTTGCGCTTTTGATGATTTCTTCGGTATTGAAGGCTGTATCCGCAACTTTTAAAATCGGGGATACAGCAGCAAAACGATAGAATCCAAACATAATTTTGCGCGCAGTTTAATTCACAATAAGATAAACTACTTGATCGAAGCCACTTTCGCTTTCGCGTCGGCCATGGCGCGTACCACAAGGGATGCTCCATTAGCGCAGTCACCCACCGCATAAATATGGCGAGAAGGATCCTGAATAATTGCAGTACGCGGCGTAAGCGTGAGGCCCAAATCGTTCACAATGCCTTCGGCCGGGACTCCAGTGAAGCCCATAGCGAGCACCACCAAATCCGTATCGATGACTTCGGTAGAATTCGGAACTTCGTTCGGCTTGAGCGGGCGACCCTGCGGGGACATTTCCCATTCCACGCGAACCGCTTCCACGCCAGCAACGCGGCCATCTTTCACGATAAACTGCTTGGAAGAAACATTCCAGCGGCGTTCACCGCCTTCGTGCTGGGCATAGCTTGTACGCAACATGTACGGCCAATCCGGCCACGGCGTAGACGGAGAACGTTCCTCAGGCGGCTTCGGCATGAATTCCACCTGCAAAACGCTTTCGCAACCTTCACGAATTGCCTTACCCACGCAGTCATTACCCGTATCGCCACCGCCAATCACGAGAACCTTGCGGCCCTTGGCGGAGAACTTTTCAGGATTCGTTTCGCCCGGTTTTTCGGCACCATGCAAGAAGTCGAGTGCGAGGAAAATGCCTTCGGCATCGCGACCAGGAATTTTCAAGTCACGGGCATTCGGCGTACCAATAGCAAGGAAGACTTCATCAAAATTCTTGTGAATGTATTCCGCCGCGATGTCCTTCCCTATTTCGGTATTGTAAACAAACTTGATTCCGGCGGCTTCGAGCAAAGCAATACGACGGTCGATTACAGATTTATCGAGTTTCCAGTTCGGAATGCCATAGCGCAAAAGACCACCGGCCTTTTCACGCTTTTCATAAACCGTCACGGCATAGCCTTTACGGCGAAGCGCTTCGGCTGCAAACAATCCCGCAGGACCAGAGCCAATCACAGCAGCGCTCTTTCCGTTCGGTTCAGCTGCAGGGAGCTTTACCCAGCCTTCTTCATAAGCCGTTTCGATGATGAATTTTTCAATCTGGCGCACCATCACAGGGTCGTTATGCACGTTTCCGGTACAAGCCGATTCGCAAAGTGCCGGACAAACGCGTCCCGTGAATTCCGGGAAGAACGCCGTCTTGCTAATGATATCGTAAGCGCGTTCCGCATTTCCCAAAGCAACAGCAGCATTGAATTCAGGAATCAAGTTTCCGAGCGGGCAGCCAGCACCATGGCAGAACGGGATTCCGCAAGTGTGGCAACGACCGGCCTGACCAACGATTTCAACAGAAGTCAGTTTACGTTCAACTTCCTTGTTGTCCTTAACACGCTCCTCGACAGGGCGGTAAACATCAGCTATTCTTTTTACTTGTTCCATATAATCCTCATGCCTTCTTTGCCAATGCGTTGCGATAATCCACCGGGAAAATCTTCACGAACTTCGGACGTTCACTATTCCAGTTTTCAAGAATGCGCTTGCCCTTTTCACTACCCGTTGCCTGCACATGCTGGCTAATGATATCGAGAAGTTCCTTTTCACTATCCGTACCCGGAAGCACACTTTCAAGGTCCACAGAATCCACGTTGCAGCTCAAGTCAAAGTGACCCGTTTCGTCATAAACGTAAGCAAAGCCACCAGTCATACCTGCAGCAAAGTTCACGCCTACACGACCAAGCACAACCACGCGGCCACCCGTCATGTATTCGCAACCATGGTCGCCCACGCCTTCGGAGACAAGGAGCATACCCGAGTTACGGATACCGAAGCGTTCACCAGCAAGACCGTTAATAAAGATCTTACCCGAAGTTCCACCGTAACCGATAACGTTACCAGCAATAACGTTGTCTTCAGCCTTGAAGCTTGCATTGCTTGGCGGACGCACTATAATCTTACCACCCGAGAGGCCCTTGCCCATAAAGTCGTTGGCTTCGCCTTCGAGGTCGAGCGTAATACCCGGAGCAAGGAATGCACCGAAGCTCTGGCCAGCAACCCCCTGCAAATGAATCTTGATCGTATCTTCAGGGAGACCCTTCACGCCAAAGTGTTCGTCCACTTCGCCAGAAAGTTCCGTACCCACCGTACGGTCGGTATTGTGAACAACAGTGCAAAGTTCTACAGAAGAGCCCTTGGCAAGCGTATCCTGCACAAACGGCAAGAGTTCGCGACGGTCGAAGTTGACCAATTCTTCCTTCACATAGTTCTTGTCGAAAGACTTGATGCCGCCTTCGACAGTCTGGAAAATCTTCGAGAAGTCGAGGTTGTGAGCCTTGTAGAATGCAATTGCCTGATCGCGTTCGAGCAAGTCGCTACGGCCGCAGGCTTCATCGAGGCTCTTGAGACCCAGGCTTGCAAGGATTTCGCGAACTTCGTCTGCAATGAAGAAGAGGAAGTTTTCTACGTATTCCGGCTTACCGGCAAAGCGCTTGCGGTATTCCGGGTCCTGAGTTGCAATACCCATCGGGCACTGGTTCGTATGGCACTTGCGGTCCATCACGCAGCCAAGGCTAACGAGCAAGTTTGTTGCAAATCCGAATTCTTCAGCACCGAGAAGTGCAGCCACCACAACGTCACGGCCCGTCTTGAGCTGACCATCGACCTGGAGCTTGATGCGGCCGCGCAAATCGTTAAGAACAAGCGTCTGTTCCGCTTCGGCAATACCGAGTTCCCACGGAAGGCCGGCATGCTTGATAGAAGTAAGCGGAGAAGCACCCGTACCGCCATCGTGACCAGAAATGAGCACCACGTCGGCATGAGCCTTAGCAACACCGGCAGCAATTGTACCCACGCCCACTTCAGACACGAGCTTCACGGAAACACGAGCCTTCGGGTTCGAGTTGCGCAAGTCGTAAATGAGCTGGGCCAAGTCTTCGATCGAGTAAATATCATGGTGCGGCGGCGGAGAAATCAACGACACATTCGGAATCGAGTGACGGATACGAGCCACAAATTCATTCACCTTATGAGCCGGCAACTGACCGCCTTCACCCGGCTTTGCACCCTGAGCCATCTTGATCTGCAAATCCTTAGCATGGCGCAAGTAGTCAATCGTCACGCCAAAGCGGCCCGAAGCAATCTGGCGAATTGCAGAGCTACGGATATCGCCGTTAGCAGCAGGCGTATCGCGATCCGGATCTTCACCACCTTCACCGCAGTTGCTCATAGCACCGATGCGGTTCATGGCAATAGCAATCGTTTCATGGGCTTCCGGGCTCAAAGAACCAAGGCTCATTGCACCGGCCACAAAATGCTTGATGATCGATTCGCGGCTTTCGACTTCAGAAATATCAATCGGAGTCGTCTGCTTGAACTTGAAGAGTCCGCGCAAAGTTGCCTGGCGTTCAGACTGGTCGTTAATAAGCTTGCTGTAAGCCTTGAACTTTTCATAGTCGCCGCCCTGAACTGCCTGACGGAATGTAGCAAGCGACTGCGGAGTCCACAAGTGCTTTTCACCTTCCTTGCGGAAAGCGTACTGACCACCGGACTGAAGAACCTTGCTTGCATCGGCAAAGGCAATGTTCTGGCGATCGCCCACTTCATGGGCAATTTCTTCGAGGCCAATACCTTCGATGCGGCTTGCCGTACCCGGCAAGAACTTTTCAACAAGTTCATGGTTCAAACCGACAGCTTCGAAAATCTGAGCGCTGCGGTAGCTACGGAGGGTAGAAATACCCATCTTCGACATGATCTTCAAAAGACCCTTGTCCACAGCCTTTACGTAGTTTGCAGCAGCCGTCACCGGATCGACATCCAGGTCGCCGCAATGGCACATGTGGGTAAGGCTTTCAAAAGCAAGGTACGGGTTAATCACCGTTGCACCGTAACCGAGCAACAAGGCAAAGTGCATCACTTCACGAACTTCACCGGACTGCACAATCAAACCGATTTCCGGACGAACACCAGCTTCGACCAAGGCACGGTTCACACATGCAGTTGCAAGGAGCGAAGGTATAGGCACATAACCCCAATCAATGTTCTTATCCGAAAGTACGATGATATCGAAGTCATCGTTTACAGCACGCACGGCATCGCCAGCGAGGTTCTGCAAAGCGGCTTCCAAAACTTCACCGTTACCACCGAGCGGGAACTGCATCTTGAGAACTTTAGCCTTAAAGCTCTTGTCACCGATATTTTCAAAACGACGGATTTCGTCTTCGGTCACAATCGGGCGCGGGATCTTGATGAGGTGAGCCTGTTCCGGAGTTTCTTCGAGAATGTTGCCGTGGTTACCGATGTAAGTCGTAAGGCTCATCACGAGCTCTTCACGAATCGGGTCAATCGGCGGGTTCGTCACCTGAGCGAACAACTGCTTAAAGTAGTTGAACAACGGCTGCGGCTTATCCGAAAGCACGGCCAAAGCGGCATCGTTACCCATGGAGCCGATCGGTTCTGCACCGGTCTTTGCCATCGGCTTCAAAATCACAGACAAGTCTTCGGCAGAATAACCGAAACGCTTCTGCTGCACCAAAATATCATCCGGAACATCAGACGGGTTGATTTCGCTAAAGAGGCCGCGAACGCTCATCTTGTTTTCGGCAACCCAGCGGCGGTAAGGCTTGCTACGAGCCACCTGAGCCTTCATTTCGGCGTTCTTCAAGATTCTGTGGTTTTCCAAATCCAAGTAAATAATTTCACCCGGTTTGAGGCGGCCCTTTTCTTCGACTTCGTCATCGCGCAAATCGAGCACGCCCGTTTCAGAAGCCATCACGAAGAGACCATCTTTACATAAAGTGTAACGTGCCGGACGGAGACCGTTACGGTCGAGGATTGCACCCGCATTGATACCGTCAGAGAATGCGACAGCAGCCGGGCCATCCCACGGTTCCATCAACATGGATTCGTATTCAAAGAAGCCACGCACATCGCGACCGAGATAATGCTTCTTGCCCCAGGCCTGCGGCATGAGCATCATCATCGCATGCGGAAGGCTACGGCCCGCAGCGACGAGAAGCTCAAACATGTTATCGAGGCTAGCCGAGTCACTCTGGCCTGCCGGAACGAGCGGCAAAAGTTTCTTGATATCGTCGCCGATAATTTCGCTCTTCAAGTGCGGTTCGCGAGCCTTTAAGCTGTTGAGGTTACCGCGAAGCGTATTGATTTCGCCGTTATGGGCCAAATAGCGGAACGGATGAGCCAAAGGCCAAGTCGGGAACGTGTTGGTAGAATAACGCTGGTGGACAAGGGCAATCGGAGATTCAAAATCGAGATCGTTCAAGTCCTTGTAAAAGCCTTCAATCTGGCTTGCGAGCAAAAGACCCTTATAGACAATGCTACGGCGGCTGCAGCTGCAAACATACAATCCCTTGCAAGCCTTTTCCATCAGGCGGCGGGCCACATAAAGCTTAATATCAAAAGCCTGGTCCGATTCAAAAGCAGAACCGTCAAAGAACACCTGGCGGACATGCGGCAACGTTTCGCGAGCCGTGCGACCGATCTTGGCCGGATTTACAGGCACTTCGCGGAACTGGAGCACCGGAACGCCTTCGTCAGCGGCAATCTTCTTAATCTCGGCATCAAAAGCATCTGCTTCAAGCGTGTTTTCGACAAAGAACATCGCCACACCGTAACGAGCCGGAAGTTCCGGGTACAACTTACGGAAGAACTTGTGCGGCATAGAAAGCAAAAGACCCGCACCATCACCAGTTTCCGGGTCTCCACCTGCTGCACCGCGGTGCATGAGTCTTTTCAAAACCGTAATACCCTGCAACACAATCTGGTGCGAGGCAACATTATTTATATTAGCGACCAAGCCGACACCGCAGGCGTCGTGTTCGTTAATCGGGTCGTAAAGAGCTTGAGCTTTCATAAAATTCCTTTTCTAATTTTTTGCGACCACATTATGCAAAAACTGTGCCAAAAAGGAATAAAACACAAACACAGCCTGTAAAACGCGTATCAATTAGTGAAAAAGCGGTCAAAAATGTAAAAGAAGGCATTTTGGGGTAAAAAAGCGAACCCCAGTAGTAAAACAGCAATTACAATTTTTGAAAAGAACTGTATTAATTTTACATTTTACGTAAATTCAAATTCAATGGGTCTACCACCATTGGAGATTCAAAGTCAACGTAAAGCGATTTACTGATTTTTCTTTTTCACCATCAACGATCTTATACGTCAAATCACGACCATAACGGAATTCGAGCCCCATGCCAAGACGTTTGCCGACAATTCCCGCAACATACGCGCCGGCGCCAATTTCATCGTAAAAGACGGGAGCTGAAGAAGAGACAAACATGGCTCCACTTTCCCCCAAATACGCTTCACGACCATTTCTCGACAAATGTTGAGTCAAGCCCAAACGTAAACGACGCGACAACAATGGCAATTGTTCAATAATTGTAAAACCGCCACCCCATTGAAAATAGGCATGCTCATATTTTTCCAATTGCCACAAACAAATATTGCTCCACCCCATCACTCCAAAATAATCCGAAATAAATCCTGCTTGAAAAAAGGGAGTCATCCAATCCAGTCCACCACCAATTTTAAAATTTCCAAATTGCTTTTGGACATCGAAACTCTCTTGAAAATACCATTCCCAATTTTTATAGTAATGATCCTCATCCGGCAATGGACTCGTTTTCACTTTATTGTAAGGTTTTAACATGTAATCCTTATCGGAATTTTCCACACGCACAACTCGCGACACCGTCAAATTAGCCTGCAAATCGCCATCGCCCTTTTCCATAAACGCAGATGCTGAAGGCGGATGGATAATAGACAAACTACATCCAGACAAAACAAGCACAATTGCCAAAAGAAATACATTCAACTTCATAGTCTACGACAATATAATTACTCTGCAACACCCGTTTCAAGTAAATTCCGATAAAACGCAAAAAAGCCGGGACAACCCGGCCATTTTAATATCTTGCGCAATCAATTCTCGCGCAAACGCAACGACGAGCGCGAAACGTTATCCAAGACGTGCGTTCACCACGTCCCAATTGACAATGTTCCACAGAGACTTCAAGTAATCCGGACGGCGATTACGATAGTCTATATAATAGGCGTGTTCCCACACGTCAAACGTCAGAAGCGGCGTGAGCCCCTTTGTAATCGGATTCTGCGCATTGCCCTCTTGCGTAATCACGAGCTTGCCTGAAGCATCAGCAGAAAGCCAAACCCAACCGGAGCCGAAAAGCCCAGCACCCTTCGCCTGGAATTCTTCCTGGAATTTTTCGAAAGATCCAAAATCACGGGCAATTGCATCCGCAATTTTTCCCGTCGGAGCGTTCCCGTTCTTGGGAGCCGCAAACTGCAAGAAATACATCGCGTGGTTCAGAATCTGGCCCGCGTTATTAAAAACGCCCCCATCAGCAGCCTTTACAATTTCTTCCAAAGACTTGCCCTCGAAAGCACTCCCCGGAAGAGCCGCATTCAAGTTATTCACGTAAGTTTGCAAATGCTTGCCGTAATGGAACTCAATCGTTTCGGCACTCAAGACCGGCGCCAAATCAGTTGCTGTGTACGGAAGAGACGGCATTTCAAATTTACCGTTGATGGGTTGAGTCATAGAAACCTCGCTTATTTTTCTCGCTTCTTTTTCCGCCAACATTGACGAAATCATTGTGTAATATACATAAGAAAACAGGAAATGTAACGTCTATAAATTAAATTCATCATCTAAACATAAAAAAGCACTGACAAATCGAGAAAAATCCGAATTGAAAAGAGCTTCCTTTGTATATTATTTTCATGCGAAATACTAGAAGATTTTTTCACGGAGTCATTCCTCTTCAAGGCATGACTGCTGCGGTTATCCAATACGAACGCAAGCGTTCGTGCTGTCTAACCTTGCACGTCATTCTCTTGCTCGCGATGCTGATGGCACCGCTTTTCGCACATGACTACTGGCTAGAGCCCGGAGATATTAAATGCGACGGTCTGGCAGGCCTATTAGGCGGAGGAGGCGGAGGAATTGCCACAAAGATAATCTGCGGTATAAAAATTCCTTCTAAAGGCCCCGACGATATTTTCCAGTGCTACACTCCTGACAACAAAGGAATCTGCCATCCAAGCAACCTATACGCAAGCCGTTCGGAACTCCCCGCTCTAGAACAACCCAAAACCTTAGAACGCGACATCAGCTGCTACCGGTATAAAAACGAAGCCTACATCGTTGTCGAAACATCCATCCCGGAACAAGTCATCGACTCCATGACGCAACACCCCATCTCGACAAGATGCTACATAGACAGCATGGGGTGTCAAGAAGCTATCGTTAACCAGGATAGTGGAAAGTGGTGGCCATACCATTTTCATTTTTGCAAAAACACCGAAACCACGTCTATGGGCTGCCCAATTTCAGAAAAAGGGCTTTCGCTTGTTTTCAACGAAAAGGGTCAATTGACAGAATGGAATCTCGACGCATTACGACTTTACCTTGACATGAAATCAGAAAACAATGTCTCGCGATTCATGGAGAGGGCGGAACAGGAACGAACTCACAAAATCAATTACACAATAACATTACCATGGAAATTTTCAAAAAATGACGCTATAGCACTCAGCACATCATCTGTTCAAAACGCAAAAGGAATGCAGTTTTTCTCGGGCACTAAAAAAGAAGGCCGAATCGACATAAAGCTTAATTCAATGCAAGACGCAATCAATACTTGCAAAGAACAGTCCTTGAAAAATTCGGTCCAGATTGGAGGTAAAAAATGATCAGAAAAACATTTGCCTCCATCCTATTTCTAAGCATCAGCGCTCTATTCACATTTGCAACATCAAGCGAAATTCCAGACAACATTCCTGCCTACTGCATCACTTTCACGAGCGACAACAGCTACAAGACATCACTCATTCATAAAGCAAAAGGCATTGAAATATCGCGGAGCTACAGCCAAACTACATTCAACAATTTTCCTCGAAACCTGATTGATTCATCTCTTGAAAGCAATGTTTACCATCTAGAAAATGCAAAAGAAATCCTTCCCAAGTTTTACGGAAAAATTTTCCGCGGAAGCCAAAGCGAGAGCGACTGCAACGGCCACAAAGTAAAGCACAAAGAAAAGGAATTCGATGTTCTGCTCGTCGGCCCATGCGTAAAATCCATGCCGGTCGCCCACTATTGCCTCATCGAAGGGAAGCAACCAATTCTTCACCGCACCGAAACATTTGAAAATATTCCAAAGGTAACGATATTTGAAACATCTGACGGTAACCGATACAGTGACATTTATTGCAGTGGCACCGCTAAAATGGAAAATATTACAGCTTGGGACTTCCCAGAAATCGGCAAATTCAAGCTAGGCCATTTTGTAGAAGAAGACACATGCCACGGGCAAAGTTATTGGCGTCGGAACAACACCACAATCCTTCCCGAATACATTGATTTATCAGCCGACACCGCCTTTTCTGCAACAACGCCACAGCTAAAGCAACTCTACGGCAAGAACATTCCGATTACATGGGACATCTCCATGGAATGCAACTTTGACAAAGTAAACAAGCATATCGAATACGAAATTTTGATTACAGGAAAATGCCCGTTCAAAATCAAATACAACAGCAAAAAGCAACAGGCAATAGAGCCGTGGAGCAACAGCAAATTAAAAATACACGGAAAGGATTACGACTACTATACCAATAAGAATTGGCAAGAATTCTGCATCGAAAGGAAGGTTATCAAATGAAATACAGAGCAATGCCTATATTCGTGATGATCTTTCTTTTCGTATTCCTAGCGGAATCTGCTTGGAGTAAAGGCCCCGTTCAATTCTGTGCCTCATTCGAAGACGAGAGTCATTACAGATTGTTGCTGCTCGATGAACAGCAACCACTCTCCGATTTAAAACCGCAGCCAGGGAAACAGGCGATTCCGGATTCAATCGATTGCGAGCACCACTTCTGGGCACATTCACTTTGGCCCAGTTTCGAAGGCGATAAGCGAAGCAACTTTAAGCGATTCAACTACGACGTAGGAAATCCAAGGGATATTGACAAGCAATGTCGCACAAACGCCTTATCCGCCAAGGATTCTCTAAAAAAGTTCGCAGTTCCTAAACTGGAATGGAATTACGCATCCATTGATGCATCCTTGTACGAAAGAGACTCGGCAGAGAAATTCCTAAAGCGTTTTTACAATAAAGTATTTACCGGCTATTGGATGGCAGACCTCGTCTGCGTTTGTCCACATTTTGAAGCAGCACATCAGTCGCGTACCTTCAAGGCAAAGCTTGTCGGAAAATGCAAACCAGATTTCAAAAAAGAAAAGCGAATCATTCCCGAAAGCTACGAATTGCAAAAAAAATTTGATGACGACGAGAATCATAAAATTATCCCGAAACTTGAAAATCCAAACTGGATTCCTTGTTACAGGGATGACTGGAAAGGGGGCTGTGAAATCAGGAACTACGCTAGCAAAAATACGATTCCCGTTCACGGACAAACTTCAGGAATCGACGAAAGTTTGGAATGCTATCACGTTGACGGGAAATTTTATCTGAATTTCGCCACCAATCTACCCAAAATATCCTACGGAACAAGCCTCGATTACCAGCCCTGCTATACAGACAGCACTCGCTGCAAATATGGTGATTATTCTGCCCCACAACTCAAGACCCCATTTTATTCATGCGAAAAATTCAACCTCACGGAAGGCGGCTGCGAAACCGTTTCACATGGTCTTGACTTCATTGTTGCCGAAGACTTAAAATTTCACGGCTGGAACCGCGAAGGATACTTTTACTTCTTTAGGCAAAAGACAGAAAACGAATTGGACGATTTTTTAGGAAATATTTTCTATAATCGCAAGCCATTCAAAGAAGATTACAGCGACATATTGTCCGAAGGAATTTCAGACAAAGACATTTCCCGCATGGGCGACGAAGCAGCCAGCAAGACCCCTGGAATGTTTTTCTATGACGGACTCACGAAAGTCGGTTACGAAAAGTTCGAAAAACCCATGTTCAAAAACCTCAAAGAAGCCTTGCAGCACTGCAAGGAACACCGATTCTAGAAAGCCCGCTAATTAATAAACTCAAAATGGCCATCTTTGCCATACTCAAGATCGCAAAAGGCCGTATCGCCACGAACTTCAGTGAAAAGCGGGAGAAGTTTTCCGCAATCTTTATCTCTTTTTCACCATCTCTCCAATTACTAGGTTCTTTTTGTCCCACTTCGATGCAGTCGCCCGCTATAGCGTAATTCAAAAAAAGAACAAGAATTATGAAGAATAAATATTTCAACTTTGAAAACATACAGCACACCTTTCCCGATAAAAGCAATATACACTATTATTTTTATTCGCCTTTATCTCCAACACATTTGAAAAAGAAATTTCTTGTTTCTATAAAAACAGAATGCTCAGATATATCACTTCCATTCTAACAAGTAGCAAACGTTTTACAAACTCAAAAAGTAAATGAATAATCATTTGCAAAAACAGCAGCCAAGTTTCCAGACAAATTCATCTAGCTATGTAAAATTTCGTTATACCCCTTGCCAGTTTTTGGGATAATAGGTACATTAATGCCCGACGTGTTTCTCTGTCTAATGGAGAAATGCGTTTTTTATTCTAAGATATTCGGAATATAAAAACGCCTCTAACATCAACCGGTCGCATATGCGACCATATGGAGGCTATATGGCTAAGAAAGCCGAAAAGAGCCCTGCAAAAACAGTTGAATCGTTGTTCAATAAAGTTGCAAACTTGATTGAACAGGCGCGTGTACGTGTGGCAACGGCAATGAACGTTGCCGAAGTCTATACGAAGTACCAAATTGGGCGATACATTGTGGAGGAGGAACAATCCGGAAATGTTCGTGCAGAATACGGAAAACAAGTGTTAGAGGGGTTATCAGAACGGCTTACGGCACAATATGGCGATGGTTGGTCTTATTCAAATTTGAGGCAAATACGACAATTTTTTCAAGTGTATAGCAATTTGACAGACTCTGTCTGTCAAATTGGGGCAACACTGTCGCCCCAATTTGGAACTATGCCGGAGTTTACCCTTTCTTGGTCACATTATCAGGTTCTTATGCGCATCAAGAATGCGGACGAACGACGCTTTTACGAAATAGAGGCTACTTCGGGGAATTGGTCTGTTCGAGAACTACAACGACAGTACGGCTCCAGCTTATACGAGCGCCTCGCATTGAGCCGCGATAAAGATAGCGTCGTGCGCCTCTCGCAAGTAGGCCATGTGGTCCAAAAACCTGAAGACATCATCAAGAATCCGGTAACGTTGGAATTTGTCGGTTTGAAGCCGAACATATCATATTCAGAGTCAAACTTGGAATCTGCAATTATCGGCAAAATGCAGGAATTCTTACTCGAATTGGGAAAAGGGTTCCTTTTTGAAGCGCGTCAGAAGCGATTCTCGTTTGACGAAGACGACTATTATGTTGATTTGGTTTTGTATAATCGACTGCTGCAATGTTATGTGCTTGTAGATTTGAAAATTGACAAGTTAACTCACCAAGACCTCGGCCAAATGCAGATGTATGTAAATTATTATGATAGGTACGTAAAACAGGATTTTGAAAAACCGACGATTGGCATAGTACTCTGTAAAGAAAAGAAGGACGCGTTAGTGGAACTAACTTTGCCTAAGAATGCAAACATTTATGCATCTGCTTATGAATTGTATCTGCCTGATAAAAAACTCTTCTTGCAGGCAAAGGTAAAGCAGTGGATCAACGAATTCGAAACGCAGCCCACTCCATATCACGCCTAACCGTAGTTGGCGAGATGATCCCTTAAGTGGGCATTGCCGTTTTAACACAAAATGTAAAGCACACCTTCCCGCCACACATTCAGTATCCATGCCAATTTTTCTCTATAATCAATAATATTTGCGAGTATTTCAATCAGCAATGGCGCCAATGTCATCCCCGCGCCCGTCCTCTCTTGACGGGAAATAGCGAGGACTCCATTCACAAAGACTTCATTTACACATTTTGTAATTTCATCCGCAATTTTTCAAAATCTGTAATTTTCATAACGCGAAATAAAGTCGCTGCTGATTTTCATTTTTTCGTTTTCGTGCGATTTTCGCGGTTTTACAGGCAAATTTCCGAATTGGCACACTTTTCGCTTATAAGGCTGCGAAAAAAAACTTAAGGAGATTGCCATGAGCAACGAATACAGATTAAAAGCTATCAAAGAAATCGCTAGCAAAGCAGCTGGCGCAAACCTTCCTGCAGCACCTGCAAACATCGACTTTTACGGCGAGGACGTATTTAACGCAGACGCCATGCGCGCCTACCTCCCGAAAGAAATTTGCAAAAAGTTGTTCGCAACGATTGACGACGGCGCACCGCTCGATCCGAGCATCGCTGGCGAAGTCGCTCACGCTATGAAAAAGTGGGCCATCGATCGCGGCGCAACTCACTTTACTCACTGGTTCCAGCCGCTCACCGGCTCTACCGCAGAAAAGCACGACTCCTTCCTCGAACCCGAAAATGGCAAAGCCATTCTCGCTTTCAGCGGCAAGAACTTGATCGTCGGCGAACCGGACGCATCTTCCTTCCCGAGCGGCGGCCTTCGCTCTACGTTTGAAGCCCGCGGTTATACGGCTTGGGACCCGACCTCTCCGGCATTCATCAAGCGTCACGGCAACGGTGCAACACTCTGCATCCCGACCGCTTTCTGTAGCTACACTGGCGAAGCACTCGACAAGAAGACTCCGCTTCTCCGTTCCATCCAGGCTTTGCAGAAATCTGCCGACCGCCTCATGGGTCTCTTCGGCGTCGCTCCGCAGAAGGTGAATGTCACTCTCGGTGCCGAACAGGAATACTTCCTCGTCGACAAGCGCTTCTACCTCCAGCGTC
>Ga0265300_10003033_pt1 | contig 13973 bp, 12 predicted proteins | sample AusTroGonzalo_MG_FD_193482 | JGI IMG/M metagenome (GOLD analysis project Ga0265300, IMG submission 193482) | Bovine rumen microbial communities from tropical cattle in Woodstock, Queensland, Australia - Gonzalo_03 | ecosystem: Host-associated > Mammals > Digestive system > Stomach > Rumen ... | reverse complement strand
CTACCATTGAGTAATAATACTTTCATAGGTCTCTGTTTTCTATTATTGGCCACAAAGGTACAAATTTCCCGAATCCCCGGGTACGGTGCCTAAAAAAGCCAAGCCATAAAACAAAACCGCCGCAAAGGAGATCGCGGGTCTTCGCCCGCGATGAGGCCTTGCGGCGGCATTCAGTTTCATTCTTCAAAAGCTACAATCACACTTGTTTGCCCATCTCGTATGCTTCTTGCAGCTTGGCGTTGTCAGCGATGTCGTTGGGGAAGCTGACACCACCGCAGAAAACATGACCTTTGAGACTTGACTTCTCATAGCAGTCAATCCAGCCTTGAAGGCCGCTTTCGGCACGCTTTGGAGTGAAGTCTGGCTCGTTTTCGGTTGCTGTGGTTAAAAGGTAGATGTCGCGGAAGCGATAGTCCTTGGGGTACATGGCGTTCATTCGGTCGATGAGCGTCTTCATCTGGCCTGACATCTCATAATAATATATAGGTGTTGCCCAGCAGACGACATCGGCATTGAGCACGCTCTCCATGATAGCCGGCACATCGTCCTTGAATACACAAGCTCCAGTCTTCTGACAGGAAAGACACCCGACACAGAACTTGATTTCTTTGCCTCTTAAAGAGATGATTTCCACTTCGTTGCCAGCGGCTTTTGCACCTTCGGCAAACTGCTCCGCCAGCATGTTGCTGTTCGAACCAGGACGGAGACTTGTTGAGATAACGACTACTTTCTTCATTTCAAATTCTCCTTAAAATACTCCTCCATCTTGTCATACGGAATCACGCCGGCGCGGTCGTCGTAAAGGTCGGTGTGGACGGCTCCTGGGATTATCATGATTTCCTTGTTGCCGACGACGGTGGTTATGCCGGGTTCTGGTTTTATGCCAGTCATCTTTTCGAATGCGCCTTCGCTAAAATAGCGGCTGTGAGCTAACTCGCCGTGTATAAGTAATACCGGTGTCTCAATCTCGTTGGCGTAGCAGAGCAACGGCTGGTTGAGGAAGCTCTGGCATCCGATGAGGTTCCAACCGTCGGTGCTGCCACCGCTGCGTGGATGATAGCCTCGTGGGGTTGTGTAGAAGTCGCTGTATTCTCGCACAAACTGCGGAGTCTCTGGGGTAAGTTGTTCAGCTGTAAGCACGCCGCCACCTCGGCCGTAGTCGCCAGTTTCTGCTATCTGAGTACGAGCCTCAGCTAATGCTTTTCTTTGTGCGTTGCGGGCTTCAGCGTTGTCGTCGGCATCGAAATATCCGTTGGCGGTCACGCGCGTCATATCGTACATAGTCGATGCCACAGTAGCTTTGATTCTCGGGTCTAATGCTGCTGCGTTGACGGCCATTCCTCCGAAACCGCAGATGCCGATGATACCTATTCTGTCAGGGTCAACATTAGGCTGTACCGACAGGAAATCGATGGCGGCGAGGAAGTCTTCGGTGTTGATGTCAGGCGATGCCGTGCGACGTGGCTCTCCGCTGCTCTCGCCAGTATAGCTTGGGTCGAAAGCTATGGTCAGGAAGCCGCGTTCTGCCATGTGTTGGGCGTATAGTCCCGACACTTGTTCCTTGACAGCTCCGAAAGGACCGCTACAAGCGATGGCCGCCATCTTGCCCTGGGCGTTCTTGGGGGTGTACATATCGGCAACGAGTGTTATGCCGTAACGATTCTTAAACGTGACCTTTTTGTGGTCGACCTTGTCGGATTTCGGGAACACCTTGTCCCATTCTTGTGTAATCTGAATGTTCATATTATCATTATTTTTTTGTTCGTTTTTGTTGCCGCAGCTGGCAAATATCAATGCCACCGTTGCGAATAATAGTAGTTTTTTCATTGTCAAATATTTTCTGCAAAGATATAAAAAAATCGTTTAGTATCCCAATCCTTTCAACCATTTTTCCACCTTGGCTCTGCCGCTGCGAACTTCATGGCCGTATATGCTCCAACCTTTTTGCACGTTGGCCTTCGGGAATGCTTTTCGGACATCGCTTTCGCATGATGCCAATCCGCTACCTTCGTGTGTCGTGAACGGGATGACGGTTTTGCCGTCGAGGTTGATGTCTTTGAAGAGGGTGAACATCACCTGAGGGTAGGTGCCCCACCACACTGGACCGCCGATGAAGACGGTGTCGTACTGGCTCAAATCGGGAGCCTGACCCTCGTAAGGCGGCAGCTCGCCACGGTTAGCCTCTTCCTGTGCCAACTTGATGAGTGGCGTATAGGCCATATCGTCGTATTTATGGGTGACGATTTCATACTGGTCGGCACCAGCGATTTCAGAGATGTAATCGGCTACGATTTTGGTATTTCCGACTTCGATATTACCCACGCTGTAGTTGTCGCCCGCGTGGGAGAAAAATATTACGATTGATTTTTTCATATTGTTATTGTTTGATGATTTGACTTCTTGTTTGTTTTGTGCGCTGCAGCCCAAGGCTATAATCAAGGCAAGGACGGCGGTTATTATTGATTTTATTTTCATAATTATTGTTAAATGTCTTTATCCGTAATTTTCAATCAGATACTTCACAAACTGCGGGTCGCCGAAGTTAATAAAGCCTGCGTCCTTCTGATTAAGGGTGGCAATCTGCGACATATCGTTGTCATTCAAAGTGAAATCGAAGATGTCGAAATTCTGTGCCATGCGCTCTTTGTGAGTGCTCTTCGGGATGGCCACGATGCCGCGCTGAGTAAGCCAGCGGAGGGCAACCTGTGCGGCTGTTTTATTGTACTTGGCTCCGATGGCGGCAAGCACGTCGCTCTTCACGATGCCATCTGCACCTTGTCCGCCGAGCGGTCCCCAAGCCATCATCTTCGTGCCGAACTCTGCGTGAATCGGCTCGATGCCAGTCTGCTGTGCAAGGGCGTTGCATTGTAACTGGTTCACCATTGGCTTAACCTTTACGTAGTGCGCAAAGTCGAAGAAACGTCCAGCTTGGAAGTTACTCACGCCGATGGCCCTCACCTTACCCTCGCGATATGCCCGTTCCATAGCCCGCCATGAGCCGAACACGTCGCCGTAGGCCTGATGGATGAGCAGAAGGTCGATGTACTCCGTCTGCAACTTGCGCAGACTCTCCTCAATACTCTTGTAAGCTTTTTCCTCACCAGCATTCGCAATCCACACCTTCGTCACAAGGAACAGTTCCTCGCGCTTCAGTCCGCTCTTGCGCCAGGCATTGCCCACGCCTTCCTCATTGGCGTATGCCTGTGCCGTGTCGATGAGTCTGTAGCCCACGCTCAGCGCATCCGATACGCAACGTTCACACTCGTTAGGGCTCACCATAAACACGCCGTAGCCCAATGTCGGCATTTGCACGCCGTTTGATAATTTGATGTATTCCATTTTATTAATATTTTACGATGCAAAATTACAGTGGATTTTTTTGACAAAAGTTTCACAAAATACACTTAATTTTTCACTTTTTGCGTAAAAATTCGTATTTTTGCCGCATGAAAAATCAGTTCATATTTTCGGAAGACTTTAACGCTGTCAACGCCAAAGAGTTGAGCGGAAGTTGTATCCACCTCATCTGCACGGAGGGCGAGGGCAGTTTCGTGTTCAACGGAAAGTGCTTCCATATCTTCAAAAACGATCTCGTGGTGGTCGCCAACCCGCACAAAATCAGCAATATCGCTGCACCGGAAAGTACCCGTGTGGAATGGTTTGCCGCCGGAAACAAGTTCCTACACGGACTGCTGCCCGCCAACAACTACAGCATTGGTGGTAGCATAAGCCTCAACAACAACCCTGTTATCCCGCTTTCGGATGAAAATGCACGGCGTTTTCTTGATGACATTCGCAGGCTGAGAGAACGGTTGCAAGACACTGATTTTCAATTCTATGACGGCTTGATGGGAAGCCTCTGTCTTACGATGATTTACGATATTTTTGAGTTCCATGCGCTGCATTATGGTAGTGTAAGTCACACTGACAGAGCCGGTTACATCGTCAGCAGCCTGATGCAGATGCTATCGACAGGTATTTGTCGCACCGAGCGTGAGGTGACGTATTTTGCTGAAAAGCTCCATGTGTCGCCGAAATACCTTTCAGAGACCGTTCGCCGCATCACCGGAACCAGCGTTACCACGTACATCGCCAACGCCACTGTTCCAATCATAAAGGAACTCCTCTCCGACGAACAGCTCTCGCTCATCCAAATCGCCGACATGATGAACTTCAACACATTGTCGTACTTTTGCCGCTATTGCAAAAAACACCTCGGCAAAACTCCGTCGGAATACCGAAAGAGTTTGCAGCCGAAGAGGTGATGGGGGAAAAGCAATAATCACACCTTGTCAACTGTTGTCAATTTTAGTCAACTTTAGTCAAATTTTTCATAAATTTTGGTTTTGGGGGACAAAAATCTTGAAAATGTTGCTCCCAAACGGCAAAAAGAAAAAGTCAACCGATTGATATTCAATTAGTTGACTTTCTTGTTTCGTGGTACCAGCGGGAGTTGAACCAGCGACACACGGATTTTCAGTCCGTTGCTCTACCAACTGAGCTATGGTACCCCTTTAGTTTTGCGGTGCAAAAATACAACATTTTTTAATACTACAAACTTTTTTTCAAAAAAAATTTTTTTAGTCATTAGTCGTCAATTTTGAAGGCCTTCAGCTCTCGAAGAGAGGTGGCATCCGAAAAATGATGATTAATGACGATTTTTTTGTATCTTTGCACCCTGAATTTCATTGAAATGAACGAAATTTTAACCATCGATATCGGCAACACCAAGGCGAAATACGCGGTCTTCAACGACAAAAACATCGTCGAAACCAACGTCTTCAACCCTCTTTCCGACGACCTTACGCACCTTTTGCAACGCCATCCAAATATTAATAAAGGTATAATCTCGTCAGTAGGCGGGATGGTGCAAGACTGTCTCCGACAACTCGAAAGCATCGAGGTGATAGTGCTCAACAGCGAGACAAAACTGCCTTTCAGCCTTACCTACAAGGAGAAATCGAAGATCGGAGCCGACCGTCTGGCACTGGTGGCAGCAGCCTACGCCGAACGTCCGCACCAAAACAGTCTCGTCATCGACATCGGCACCTGCATCACCTACGACATCCTCACTGCCGACGACCGTCACCTCGGCGGACCGATAAGCCCCGGCATGCAGCTGCGATTCAAGGCCATGCACGAACACACCGTCCTCCTGCCCCTCTGTGAGCCGACACGCGACGAACTCAAAATAGTTTGCGACGACACCGTCGAATGCCTCCAAAGCGGAGTACAACTTGGCGTCTTACACGAAATAAAAGAATTTATCCGTCTTTACTCATTGAAATTCAACGACTTAGGCGTTTTCATCACTGGAGGTGATAATATTTTCTTGCAAAATACGTTAAATAACTGTAACTTTGCAGGTTCAAACTTTATGTTTAACGGCTTAAGATTGATTTTGGAATTTAATGATAATCAATAAGTTACATAAAATACTTTTTCTGTTTACCATGATTTTCGTCATGGCAAACGGTATTTTTGCGCAATCCGACATCTCTTCGCCGTACTCCCGTTTCGGTCTCGGAACGATGGACAAGAACCGTACGAACACCATCATGCAAGGCATGGGCGGCATCAGCAACGCCATGAGCGACAAGTACTTACTTAACAACTCCAACCCGGCCTCATATGCCGCGATGGACTCGCTCACCTTCCTGTTCGACGCCGGATTCTACATGAAATATGTGACTTATCGCACCACCGACGCCTCGGAGAAAGGCTCCAACGCCTCGTTCGACTACTTCGACCTCGGCTTCGGCGTAACGAAATGGCTCAAGATGGGCCTCGGCGTCGCTCCTTACAGCAACCGCGCCTACTCGTCGACAGCCAGCTTCGACTTCCAGTATCCTTACAGCATCGACTATGAGGGGACAGGCGGTCTGAACAAGCTCTACTGGGCCAGCGGATTCAAGATCTATAAAGGCTTCTCTCTCGGCTTCAAGCTGAACTACATCTTCGGCAACGTCACCGACGAGACCACCCTTTACTACCCCGATTACATCTATTTCCATAACGAACGCCGCACTATCAACCTGAATTTCAGCGACTTAACCTTCGACTTGGGATTAATGTACAAGCAGGAGCTGAACAAAGACTACACCCTCACCTTCGGTGCCACCTACGGTCTGCCGGCCGACATGCACGCTCATCGTAACGTGTTTATCCGCACCATGTTCAAAGGCTACGGCACCAGCACCGAGACACCTATCGACACTATCTTATACACAAAAGGCGAGAAAGTCAGCGTAAAATACCCGCAAAGCATCGGAGCAGGCTTCACATTCCAGAAAAACGAACGCTGGCTAGTGGGCGTCGACTTCAACTGGAGCAACTGGTCGGCATTCACCATGAACGGCGTCAGCGACTCGCTGCAGAACTCATGGAACATCGCCGTGGGCGGATGCTATACCCCGTTCAACACCACTGTCTCCAGCTACTTCCGTAAGGTGACATACCGCGCGGGATTCCATTACGACCAGACGTTTTTCAACATCTACGGGACGTCGATTAATAAATATGGTGTGACCTTCGGACTCGGGCTCCCAATCCCGCGCGTGATGACGTCGCTCAATGTGGCAGTCGAGTTTGGAAAGATGGGCACCGTCAAGAATAACCTCATTAAAGAATCATATTTCAACATCTCATTCGGCATCTCGCTGCGTGACAAGTGGTTTGTAAAACGAAGATACAAATAACTAAAAAATATTTTAAGACATGAAATTTAGAAAGATTTTATTCCTCGGAGCAATTTTATGCATGTCATCAATGGCATTTGCACAAAACTCAGAATGCGACGCTGACATCTCAGTCTACAGAGAAGCATTCAAACAATGGGACGGTAAGACATCATCGGCAAACCCAGTGATGGTTCAAGCATGGAGAAGAGTTTTCATCAACTGCCCAGGCTACAAAGAGAGAACGCTGACCGACGGCACCAAGATCGTCAACAACGCCCTCATCAGAAGCACCAACGACCCAGCCTTGAAAGAGAAATACATCGATACTCTCGTGATGGTTTACGAGACACGTATCCAGTACTTCCCGAAGACCAAGGCCGGCAACCAGGTTGGTAACATCAAAGGACGTATGGGTGTCGACCTCATGGGATATCCTTCACGTTTGGAGCAGGCTTACAATGCTTTGAAAGACGCTGTCGACCTCGAAGGCAACAACAGCAACTACGCCTTCATCGACGGACTGTTCTCGACAACCATCAACATGGTGAAAGCCGGTAAGCTCGACGAAGCCACCATCCTCGACGAATACAGCCGTTTGATGGACATCGTCGACTTCAACATCAAGAAATACACCGAAGAAGCCAACGAGAAACTCCTCACCAGCTACCAGGCCACAAAGGGTAACCTCGAACTCGGTGTGCAACCTTACGCCAACTGCGAAGACCTCGTCCGCATCTATCAGAAGAAGTTCGACGCCGAACCTGATAACATCGAGCTCCTCAACAAGATCGCCACAGTGCTCTCAGCAAGAAACTGCGACAAGAGCGACCTCTACTTAGCAGTGGCTATCAAGCTGCATAAGCTCAACCCATCACCTGAGTCGGCTTATTTCATCGGCAAGCGTTACCTCGCCGACCAGGAATACAGCAAGGCCGTGAGCTACCTCCTCGAAGCAACAAAGTCGGAGGATGTCAAGTCGGCACAGCAGGCCTACAAATACCTCGCACAGATCATGCTTAAGGAAGGCAGAGGCGAACAAGGCCGTATCTATGCAAGAAAAGCCATCGAGCTCGACAGAACCGACGGCGAGCCTTACATGATCATCGGTTACCTCTACGCTTCAGCAGGTAAAGACTGCAACGGCAACCCACTCCACGCAAAGGCAGTGTACTGGGCAGCAGTCGACCAGTTTGTGAAAGCCAAGACCGTCGACCCGTCGATGACATCGAAAGCCAACGAGATGATCCGCGACTACTCGAAGATGTTCCCGACCTCAGAAGACGCTTTCTTCTACAACGTGTTCGAAGGCGACGACTATCAGGTGGAATGCTGGATTAACGAGACAACAAAAGCTAGATTCTCGAATAATTGAAACGACTAGTCTATATAGTACTGGAAATCAACATCATAGCACATCTTGTTATGATGTTGTTTTCTTGTGAAAACTCGATGAAGGACGTCAAGCAGTTCATCGACTACGACACCATTTCAGGTCTGATGGCCTACGACGTGGTCATAGAGCGTAGCGACTCGGGCATGCTCGTGGCGAAGCTCTCGGCTCCGGTGATGCGCAGTCTCGAAGTCGACAACGCCGACAGCTCGATGCTTGAGTTTCCTAAGGGTTTCACAGCCTATATGTTCGACATAGGCGACACCACCCCCACCTCCATGATTCGCGGCGACTACGGCGTGAATTTCGAGAAAAAAGAACTCGTGATAGCACGTCATAACGTGGTGGTCACCAACATGAAGACACAGGAGACGCTAGAGACGGAGACGCTTTTCTGGGATCAAAGAAAAAAGAAGATTTATACGAGTAATTTTGTCAAGATTTCGAGTCCCGACAAGATTATTTTCGGCGACAGCCTGACGGCTAATGAAGACTTCTCGCGACGCGAGATTTTTGGCATCAGGGCTACTATTGAGGTTGATGAAGATGAGTAACTGGCTTGTTATCATAATATCACTTTTCGCTTCGGCGCTCTTCTCGGGCGTCGAGATATCTTTTGTCAGCTCAAACCGCTTGAAACTTGAGCTCGACCTGAAGAAAAAACGCTTCTCGGCCAAGCTCATCAACCATTTTGTAAGACATCAGTCGCAGTTTATGGGCTGCATCCTCATCGGCAACAACATCGCCAACGTAGTCTACGGCATCGCGATGGCCAAGTTGCTGGGATACCCGATACGCCAGATACTCCCCGAAGCCATCAACAACGAGTTCGTGGTTTTGCTTTGCCAGACCATCATCTCCACCCTGCTGGTGCTGCTCGTGGCGGAGTTCATCCCCAAGACGCTCAGCCGCCTCAACCCTAACGGCCTCATGAAGACAATGGCTCTCCCGATGATGGTGTTGTATATCATCCTTTACCCATTGATATTCATATACATAGGCATCTCAGAGCTCATCATAAAATATATCTTCAGGATGAAAATCGCGCCCGAGGATTACAAGCTCACTCCTGTCGACTTGAACGACTATCTCAAGGAATATGCCGACCCTAACGAGGAGGATGAGGACATCCAGCAAGGCATTGAATTATTTCAAAATGCCCTTGATTTTCAGACTGTTAAGCTTCGCGAATGCATGCAGCCGCGTAATGAGATTCAAGCTATCGAGATCAACGAGAGCATGGACGAGGTGAAGAAGGTCTTCGAGGAGACGAAACACTCGAAAATCCTAGTGTACGAAGGCAATATCGACAATATCATCGGTTATATCCATATCAACGATTTGCTCCTTGGCGGAGATGATATCAGAAAAATCATCCGTCAGATTGAGTTTTATCCTGAGACCTACGGTGCGCAGGAGCTTTTGCAGCGTCTTTCGAAGAAACGCCAGAGCATAGCGGTGGTCGTCGATGAGTTCGGCGGCACGGCGGGTATCATCACTACGGAAGACCTTGTAGAAGAGATTTTCGGAGAAATTGAAGACGAATACGACGAGGAAGGCGACATCGAGAAGACAATCAACGAAAACGATAGGATTTTCTCGGCACGATTGGAAATTGACTACTTAAACAAGGCTTACAAATACGATTTCCCTGAGTCGGACGACTATGAGACGCTGGCGGGTTATATCATTCATTATCATGAAAGTATTCCACAAACAGGCGAAGAAATAGCCATCGGAAACTATCTTTTCAAGATCATTAAGGCCTCCGAGACCAAGTTGGAGGAAGTGGAAATCAAGAATAATCAATGAGTTAGCATATTTTTTATAAAAATGTTGTAGGTATTGACATTTTTCGTAAATTTGCAGGCTCAAAATTAATGTAAGAAAATAAATAAAAATAAATAGAATAAACTATGGCAGCAATTGGAAGAATCAGACAACACTATGGTATCTTAGTGATTATCATTGGTTTAGCTCTTTTGGCTTTTGTTTTAGGTGACTTGATGAAGAGTTCAGGTTCAAGAAGAGCCACCGACGTGGCAGTGGTGAACGGCGAGAAAGTCACTTATCAGGACTATGAGAATAAAGTTCAGCAGGTGGTGAACTATCAGAAGAGCATCAACAAGAACCTCACACGTGATGACGAGTTCAACATCCGTAACAGCGTTCTTAACGAGATGATTAGAGACATCATCATGAAGAAAGAGTACAAAGCATTGGGTCTCACAGTCACAAACGACGAGCTTATGGACTTGATCGTTGGCGACAACCCTAACCAATACGTCGTCAGAAACTTCTCGGATGCCAATGGCAACTTCGACAAAGAAAGCCTGATGCAGACTCTCGAGCACTTCTACGAGATGCCTGTCGAGTTCCAGGAGTGGTGGCTTAACCTCGAAAACTACATCTCAGAAGAGAGAATCAACGAGAAATACCAGAGCCTCCTCGCTCACTGCTACTATCTGCCTAAGAAATTGGCCGACAGATACAACGACAACAAGAACCTCAAGAGAGAAGCCGAGGCTTACGTGGTTCGCTATGTCTCTATCCCTGACTCAACAGTGGTCGTGACAGAAGCCGATCAGAAAGCATACTACGACAAGTACTACAAGAAATATCCTACCGACGAGTTGCGTGGCATCGACTACGTGATCTTCGAGGTGAAGCCTTCAGAGGCCGACAGAGAGACAGCAAGAAAGTATATCGAAGACCTGAAGCCTGAGTTTGCTGAGACAACAACTCTCAAGAGCTTTGTCAACTACCTCTCCGACACAGACGCTCCTTTCGACAGCACATGGATGAAGGCATCGGAATATCCTGTCGAGCTTGAGGAAGCCATCGCTAACAACGAGGTCGGCTACGTCTTCGGACCATACGAGAACAACGGCGCATTCAACGCTGCAAGAATCCTTGGTAAAGAGATGCGTAACGACACATTGTGGGCTTCAGTGGCTATCATCAAACGTGAGATCACAGCTGGTGATGAGACCGACAGAGCGGTGTTCGCCGAGGTGAACAGATTCGTCACCGAGAACAAGACAGCTGAGGAGTTCAACAACGCAGTCGAGACATTAGGCCTCAACAAGCGTACTTATCAGTCACTCAGAAAGACCACCAACCGCATCGCAGGTATCAACTACTCACGCGAGATCGTCCGCTGGGCATTCCAGGATGACGTGAAGGTTGGCGACATCTCAAAGGTGTTCCCTATCGAAAACATGTACGTTGTGGCAGTTCTCACCAAGATTGTTCCTGAAGGATTCACACCTTACGAGGAGCTCATCAAGAACCACACAACTCAGATCATGAAGGAGAAGAAAGGTCAGATGATTGCTGAAAAAGCCAAGGCTTACGGCAACGACTACGACAAGATGATCGAAGAGCTCAACGGCGAGAAGATCGACGTCACCGACATCTCTTACGACAACCGCGGCTTCGGTAGCCTTGGTGTTGAAGAAAGAATTGGCGGCACAGCACTCGGCATGAAGGAAGGCGTGTTCTCAAAGCCTATCGAAGGCGGTAACGCATTCGCCATCGTGAAGGTCACCAAGACCACTCCTGCTGGCGAGACCGACTACAACACACTGCGAATAAACGGCAAGGCCACCTACACCAACACAGTGACCAACAACGCCTACAACGCATTGTTTGAGAACGCCAAGATCGTGAACAACGGAATTTTATTCTACTAATTCCTTTTTCACAAAAAAATTAAAGGGGTGAATAAACATTCGCCCCTTTTTTGTATATTTGCCATTGATTTAAAATCATAATAAACTATGTTCTACTACCTCTTTCAATATCTTAAAACGTTAGGTTTTCCGGGTGCCGGCGTCTTCACTTACGTCACTTTTCGCGCAGTGGCGGCCGCCATCGTGGCTCTCGTCGTGTCGGTAATCTTCGGTAAGTATTTCATCAGAAGGATGCAAAGGAAGAAGATCTACGAAAACCAGCGTAAAGGCTTAACCGACAGCGCAATAGAGGTCAGTGAGGAAGATTTGAAGATGCAGCAGGAGAACCAGGCGTTTTTCGATTCACTGTCTCCGGAGGAACAGAAACTGCCGAAGTCGCAGCTCGAGAAGTCGAAAGACCCTTATAATATAGGTAAAAAGAACGTCCCGACATTCGGTGGCGTTATCATAATATTCGCGATATTGCTGTCGTGCCTGTTCGTCGGAAAGATTCACAACATCTATCTCATCCTGATGATCATCACCACGATAATCCTAGGCACGCTGGGCTTTATCGACGATTATATCAAGACTTTCAAGGGCAACAAAGACGGATTAAAGAAATGGCAGAAGCTTGCCGGACAGATCTTCATCGGTCTCGTCGTCGGCCTCACGCTGCGTTTCCATCCTGCCGTGGTGGTCAACGAGTCGGTGAAGACGCGTATCGAAGACAACAAAGAGATTGTGGTGAAGTCGCCTGATGTGAAGTCGACACGTACCACTATACCTTTCTTTAAGAACTACAACTTCAACTATGCCGACCTGTTCAGCTGGGCCGGCGACCAGTGGAAATACCGTTTCGGCTGGATTTTCTTCGTGTTTTTCACGGCTTTCATCGTGGCGGCAGTGTCGAACGGCTCGAACCTCAACGACGGCTTGGACGGCATGGCGGCGGGCAACTCGGCGATAATCGGGTTGGCGCTGGCTGTGTTTGCTTACATCTCCAGTAATGCCGTGATGGCAGGGCACCTCAACCTCATGTTCGTGCCCGGCAGTGAGGAGGTGGTGGTGTTTCTCGCGGCCTTCGTCGGCGCCTTGATAGGATATCTGTGGTATAACTCCTTCCCTGCCCAGATCTTCATGGGCGACACTGGCAGTCTGACCATAGGCGGCATCATTGCGGTGACGGCCATCATCATCCACAAAGAGCTGTTGCTGATAATACTCTGCGGAATGTTTATCTTCGAGATGGTGGCGAACCTCGACACCAACATCTTCATCAGGCGTGGCAAGAAGAGCCGTATGTTTAAATGCGCGCCGGCGCACGACCATTTCCGTACCTCTTACAGGTTCTTCAAGAACAGATGGGGCAACGCGAAGGTGGCGTTCAAGGGCAACGGCATACTGCAGCACGAGGTGAAGATCACCATCCGTTTCTGGATCGTGACGATACTCCTCGCAGCTTTGTCGCTGATGACGTTAAAAATCAGATAATCAATTACTTAGCACATCTCAAGCACCGCGTCGGTGACGTACTTCAGCTGTTCGTCGGTGAACTCGGTGTGGATTGGGAGAGCCATCACATGGTCGCAGAGATACTCGCAGACCGGGAAGTCGCCTTTCTTATAGCGCGGGTCGGCGTAGGCTTTCTGCATGTGCAATGCCACAGGGTAGTAGATGGCGCAGGCGATGCCTTTCGACTGCAGATGCTCCATCACCTTGGCACGGTCTAAGTCGTTGAGTACCACCACATATTGGTGATAGACGTGGTCGGTAAACGGAGCCGTCTTCGGTGTGACGATCTTGTCGGTCTGGGCAAAGGCCTTCTCGTAGTAGGCCGCTGCATACTGACGTGCCTTGATATATTCGTCGAGATGTTTCAGTTTGATGTCGAGAACGGCCGCCTGGATGGCATCGAGACGTGAGTTAACTCCCACATAATCATGATAATAGCGCACTTTCATGCCGTGGTTGACAACCACACGCATCATGTCGGCGAGGTTGTCGTCGTTGGTGAAGATAGCGCCACCGTCGCCATAGCATCCGAGGTTCTTCGAAGGGAAGAACGAGGTGCAGCCGATGTTGCCGATGGTTCCCGACTTCTTCACGGTGCCGTCTTTGAAGGTGTAGTTGGCACCGATGGCCTGTGCATCGTCCTCGACGACGTACAGGTTATGGCGTTTGGCGATGTCCATGATGGCATCCATGTTGGCGCACTGACCGAAGAGA
>Ga0265300_10003032_pt1 | contig 13974 bp, 12 predicted proteins | sample AusTroGonzalo_MG_FD_193482 | JGI IMG/M metagenome (GOLD analysis project Ga0265300, IMG submission 193482) | Bovine rumen microbial communities from tropical cattle in Woodstock, Queensland, Australia - Gonzalo_03 | ecosystem: Host-associated > Mammals > Digestive system > Stomach > Rumen ... | reverse complement strand
CTGGAAGTGAAAAAGAAGAATGAGCGCGTATCGGTCAATCCCACCACAGGAAAGCGTATGCTCGTTCCACCCAAACTGGCGCTGACATACAAGCCCAGTTCATTACTCAAGGATAGACTTAAATAACGGCTGCTATGGATAACAAGATCAATCTTTCACAGCTTGCCGAGCGTCTGGCTCAGGAAAGCGGCATGTCCAAAGCGGCAGCTGAACAGTTCATCAGATATTTCTTTGACCTGATTTCGGAGAATGTAATCAGTGACGGCCTGGTAAAGGTAAAGGGGTTCGGTACGTTCAAGATCATACAGTTGGAAGACCGTGAGAGCGTGAACGTCAATACCGGCGAGCGCTTTACCATTGAGGGACATCAGAAGATCTCATTTACTCCCGATGCAGAACTCAAGGAGAGGATTAACAAGCCATTTGCTGCGTTTGATACGGTTGAAATCACATCGGAGCAGGCCGAGGAACTTACCCGTATGGATGATGAAGGCAGGGATGAGCCCAAGCCTGTAGTAAAGGAAGTTACACAGAAAAAGAGTACACGTTTCCTGCTCAAGTTCCTTATCTGGCTGCTTGCCATAGTTCTGGTTGTGGCATTGGCTCTGTATCTGCTATGGCCCATCCTGGGCAACAAGGTGCTTGATGTAGTGGAGCGTAACATGACAGACAAGGATAAGACTGAACTCGTAGCAGACAGCACCGGCATTAAATCGGCACCTGTCAAGGAAACTGCTCCTGTCAAGGAAACAACAGCTCCGGTTAAGGAAACAACAGCTCCGGTTAAGGAAACAACAGCTCCTGCAAAGGAAACAGCTCCTGCAAAGGAAACAGCTCCTGTCAAGCCGGCTGAACCTGAAACCAAACCGGAACCCAAGCCGCAACCTCCTGTTGCTCCCGTCAAATTCCATCTCACCCCTGAGGATGAGGCAAAGGAACTTCCCGAGTTTACAGCCGATGATACCGTCAACTATCTTATGGACGGAGACCTTACGGTACATGTACTTAAGGATGGTGAGACCATAACGGCCCTGGCCCTGAAGTATTATGGAACCAAGAAGCTGTGGCCGTATATAATCAAGTACAACGATATCAAGAACCCCGGAAGCTTAAGGCCCGGAGCAAAGATCAGGATACCCGTACTTAAGAACAAATGAGTTTTGGATAACAAGTGTAAAAACATTAAAAAACTAACTGAAAGCAATACTATTTAAACCTTTTTAGTCCATAATGGCTTGCTTTTAGTCATATATTTGGCACCGGATCCCTACGGGGATAAGGTAAAGGACAAACGTATAATTAATCTTATGAGTGAAAATATTGACATTAAGGAACTGAACGAACGCATTGAGAAACAGAGCGCGTTCGTCACCAACCTGATGGCTGGAATGGATCAGGTTATCGTGGGGCAGAAACATCTTGTGGAATCATTGCTTATAGGACTGCTGTCAGACGGCCACATATTGCTTGAAGGCGTACCCGGTCTGGCCAAGACATTGGCTATAAAGACTCTGGCTTCACTGATAGATGCCAGTTTCAACCGCATACAGTTTACGCCCGACCTTCTGCCTGCCGATGTTGTGGGAACCATGATCTACAGCCAGAAAGATGAGACGTTCCTTCCCAAGAAAGGACCTGTATTCGCCAATTTCATTCTGGCCGATGAGATTAACCGAGCCCCCGCCAAGGTTCAGAGCGCATTGCTTGAGGCTATGCAGGAGCGTCAGGTAACGCTGGGAGGTGAGACGTTCAGTCTTCCCAAACCGTTCCTGGTAATGGCTACGCAGAACCCGATAGAGCAGGAGGGTACCTATCCGCTGCCAGAGGCCCAGGTTGACCGTTTCATGCTTAAGGCTGTGATAGACTATCCCAAGATTGACGAAGAGAAGAAGATAATCCATCAGCAGATACATCATGAGATAGGTACCGTAAAGCCCGTCATGAGCACCGATGACATAATCGAGGCCCGTAAGGTGGTTGATATGGTCTATCTGGACGAGAAGATAGAGCAGTATATAGCCGATATCGTATTTGCCACCCGTTATCCCGACAAGTACGGACTTAAGGAAATAAAGGAACTTATTTCATTCGGCGGTTCACCGCGTGCATCCATAAATCTGGCTCTTGCATCACGCTCATATGCATTCATCAAGCGTCGCGGTTATGTGGTGCCCGAGGATGTCCGTGCCATTGCACATGATGTACTGCGTCACCGTATAGGTCTTACCTATGAGGCCGAGGCCACCAATGTGACTCAGGATGAACTTGTAAGCCGTATCCTGAATAAGGTTGAAGTACCCTAATTTACCTGCCTTACAATCAGTTTGTTATGGAGACAAGTGAACTGATAGCGAAGGTCCGGAAGATTGAGATTAAGACCCGAGGTCTGTCCAGTAACATTTTTGCCGGTCAGTACCATACCGCCTTTAAAGGTCGTGGTATGGCATTCAGCGAGGTGCGTGAATACCAATATGGTGACGAGCCCCGTGACATTGACTGGAATGTTACCGCACGCATGAACAAACCCTACTCAAAGGTATTTGAGGAGGAGCGTGAACTTACCGTTATGCTCATGGTCGATGTGTCGGACAGCCTCAATTTCGGTACGCAGGTAATGATGAAGCGCGAGATGGTTACCGAGATAGCCGCCACGCTTGCCTTTGCCGCCATCGAAAACAACGATAAGGTAGGTCTGGTGTTCTTCAGCGACAGGATTGAGAAGTTCATACCGCCCAAAAAAGGCCGCCGTCATATCCTGTACCTGATACGTGAGCTCCTGAATTACGAGCCGGAGAGCAAGTCAACCGACATTACCGTACCCTTGGAGTTCCTTACAGGAGCTGTCAAGAAACGCTGTACGGCGTTCCTGCTGAGCGATTTCATCGATCCGCATGACTATAAGAATGCGCTCACCATTGCAAACCGCAAGCATGATATAGTCGCAATACGTGTCTATGACAGACGCATGGAGGACTTGCCTGATGTAGGACTGATGAAGCTGACCGATGCCGAGAGCGGACAGGAGATGTATATCGATACCTCATCGGCCAAAGTCCGTGCCGCTCACAAGAAATGGTTCGATGACAACACCGCTCGTATTAAGGATTATCTTACACGCAGCAGCGTTGATTCCGTATCAGTCAGGACCGACCAGGACTATGTAAAGGCTCTTATGGGACTGTTTGCAAAGAGGAATTGAACAATATGAAGAAGTTTATCATATTTCTGATGGTTCTGTTACCGGTGTCGTTGACATCGGCCCAGAATGTCATTGTCGAGGCTGAACTGGACTCCATGATGATGTGGGTGGGGCAGCAGACCGGACTGCATGTCGAGGTCACTTGTGACGCCGGCCAGACAGTCACATTCCCTGCATACCGCGATACCATCGTTAAGGGTCTGGAAATCATTCCGCCGGTAATTACCGATACCCAGTACGTGAATGAGGGACATAGGATGATTGTTACACGCAATTATACCGTGACCTGCTTTGATTCGTCACTCATCTATATTCCTTATCTACCCGTTACTGTCGATGGCAATGAGTACCAGTCCAACCGTCTGGCTCTTGCTTTCGTATCATACGACATCCCCGAGGAGAACGCAAAGCAGATATTCGGCCCCAAGGAGAATATGAACACTCCGGTCAAATTCTACGAGGTCAAGGGATTGGCGTTTTACTGGATTCTTGCAGCAATCGCAATCGTTGCCGCAATCTATCTGCTCCTCAGATACCGTGACGACAAGCCTATCATAAGGAGAATCAAGATAGAACCCAAGGTCCCGGCACATGTCCGTGCCATAACCGATATCGAGGAACTCCGTCAGTCAGGCGGTCCCCACAGTGAGGATTCCAAGGCGTATTACACCCAGTTGACCGATATCCTGCGTGAATATATCAATGACCGTTTCGGTTTCAACGCCACTGAGATGACCTCATATGAGATTATGGAGCGTCTTGAGGAGAGCCGCGACAAGGAGTCGCTTGCCGAATTGCGTGATCTTCTTCAGACCGCCGATATGGTAAAGTTCGCCAAGTTCAAGCCTATGCTGAACGAGAATGACCAGAACCTGGTGAATGCGCTGGAGTTTGTCAACGACACCAAGATCGAGGTATCGCCCGAGGAACTTCAGCCCAAGGAGGAGGAAACGATCATCGAGGAGAAACGCAGCAAGGGTGCCCGTATAGTACTGCTCACGGCCGGAACCGTGATTGCCGTTGCCGGAACAGCCTTGTTCGTACTTGGTGTTTTGAAACTGTATTATCTGTTTTTCTAAAGAACAATAGTCATGACATTTGCAAACAGCGCATATCTTCTTCTGATGCTTCTGGTCATACCATGCGTTCTTTGGTATGTACTTAAAAGCAACAAGAGGCGTGCCTCAATGTCCGTACCGACTCTGTCCATGTACAGCGGCATGAGGAAAAGCTGGAAATATTACCTAATACACGTACCGTTCATACTGGACATGGCAGCCATCGTACTGCTATCCCTTATCCTGGCGCGTCCCCAGACGACTGACCGCTGGCAGGATACCGAGATAGAGGGTATAGATATAATGCTTGCTGTCGATGTGTCGACCAGTATGCTGGCCGAGGACCTTAAGCCCAACCGTATTGAGGCGGCCAAGCAGGTTGCATCGGAATTCATCAACGGACGTCCCAATGACAACATAGGTCTGACGATATTCGCAGGCGAAGCATTCACGCAGTGCCCAATGACCGTCGATCACGCTGTCCTGCTCAACATGTTCCAGAACGTGAGCAGTGATATTGCCGCCAGAGGCATTATCGAGGATGGAACGGCCATAGGCATGGGACTTGCCAATGCCATAAGCCGACTCAAGGACAGCCAGGCCAAATCAAAGGTCATAATACTGCTGACCGATGGATCCAACAACCGCGGTGAGGTATCGCCGATGACAGCTGCCGAGATGGCCAAGAGTTTCGGCATAAGGGTTTACACCATCGGCGTTGGAACAAACGGTACAGCACCGTATCCCGTTCAGGGAGCGTTCGGCAAGCAGTATGTGAATGTGGCCGTCGAGATTGATGAGAACGTGCTCCGTCAGATTGCGCAGACGGCAAACGGACAGTATTACCGCGCCACAAGCAACAGCAAGCTGAAGGAGGTTTATGAAGAGATCGATAAGCTGGAGAGGACCAAACTGCAGGTCAAGGAGTTCAGCAAGAACCAGGAACAGTATCAGCCGCTTGCCCTGGCGCTTCTGCTAAGCCTGCTGCTTTCAATCCTGCTTAAACAGACCGTTTTGCGTACAATACCATAAAAGGAGTCACTATGTTCAAGTTCGCAAATCCCGAATATCTGTATCTGCTGGTGCTTGTTCCGGTACTGGTGGCATTGCATATATTTTCCAATATACGCCGTCGCATGAAACTCACCGAGTACGGTGACCGTGAATTGCTTTCACGCCTTATGCCGGATGCATCGGCCAGCCGTCCCAACATAAAGTTCTGGCTGCTGTTTGCCGCCTATACATTAAGCTGCTTCCTGCTGGCACGTCCGCAGTTCGGATCCAAGCAGGAGACCGTAACCCGCAGAGGCATTGAAACCGTCATAGCACTGGATATATCCAACTCCATGATGGCCGATGACGTTGCACCCAGTCGTCTTGAGAAATCAAAACGTATCATATCCAACCTGGTTGACCAGTTCAAGGATGACAAGATTGGCCTGATAGTATTTGCAGGCGATGCTTTCGTGCAGCTGCCCATAACGAGTGATTTCATATCGGCCAAGGTATTCCTGAATACCATCAGCCCGGCTCTCATAAACCGTCAGGGAACCGATATCAAGGAGGCCATCGACCTGGCTACACGCAGTTTCACACCCAACGAGGGGGTGGGTAAGGCCATTATCGTAATCACCGACGGCGAGAATCACGAAGGCGGGGCTGAGGAGGCTGCCAAAGCCGCTGCCGAGAAGGGCTATATGGTATATGTGATGGGCGTAGGACTGCCGTCCGGCTCTCCCATACCAGGTGACCGCACCGGCGAGTTCCGCAAGGACCGTGAGGGCAATGTCGTAATAACTCGTCTGGACGAGGATATGTGCCGCAAGATTGCAGCCGCCGGAAAGGGTGCATACTTTTACGTTGACAACTCGAATGCGGCCGAGAAAGCGCTGCAGAAAGAGATTGACAAGTTGGCCAAGGCCGATGTCGAGTCGACCGTCTATACCGAATATGACGAACAGTTCGCTATCATAGCCTGGATGATCCTGATCGTACTGCTCTTTGAAATATTCATCTGCGAGAGCCGTAACCCCAGACTCAGGAATTTCAGTCTGTTCAAAACCGATGAGGAGAGAAAGTGAAATGAAAAAGATATTGTTGTTCTGCATCCTGACAGCATCCTTTGCCGGTGCTTATGCACAGCGCTCGGACCGTTCGTTCGTGCGCAAGGGCAACCGTATGTTTCAGGACAGCCTGTTCATAAAGGCCGAGGAGAACTATCTGAAGGCCTTGGATATGAATCCCGAGCTCAACGAGGGATACTACAATCTTGGAAATGCCTATACCGCTCAGCAGAAACCCAATGAGGCCGTTGAGCAGTACCGCAAGATGTCCAACATCCTTGAGGGCAAGAAGAAAGAACTGATGGACAATCCGTCAGCTTCAAAGAAAGAACTTGAACAGTGTAAACTGGACCTTGCCAAGACCTATCACAATACAGGTGTGGTATATCACATGTGCGAGCAGTATGACAAGGCTGTCGAGGCCTACAAGCAGGCCCTGCGCAACAATCCTCAGGATGATGAGACCCGTTACAACATGATTCTGGCACAGCGCATGCTCCAGGATCAGCAGCAGCAACAGCAACAACAGCAGGAGCAGCAACAGGAGCAGGAACAGCAGCAAGAGGAACAACAGCAACAGGATCAACAGCAGCAGGAGCAGGAACAGCAACAGCAGGAACAGGAGCAGCAGCAGGATATGTCCCAGGAGAATGCCGAGCAGATTCTGCAGGCTGCTATGGAGGATGAGAAAGATGTTCAGGAGCGTGTTCAGGAACAGCTTATGAAGGCTCAGCCCAAGAAACCGTTGGAAAAAGATTGGTAATTATGAATATACTCAACAAGACAAAAGGACTTTTACTTTCGGTCATGCTGATAATGCTGACCGGAGTAACAGCTATTGCCCAGGACGTGACATTTACCGCTCAGGCCCCTAAAGCCGTTGTGTCAGGTGAACGTTTCAGAATCACATACAAGGTCAACACCCGTGATGCCAAGGAGTTCCGCGCCCCGGATATGAAGAACATACAGATTCTTACCGGTCCCGCCACTTCGACATCATCCAGTACCACAATCATAAACGGTAAGGTTGAGAACAGTACAACCATCACTTATACTTTCACTGCCGTTGCATACGATGAGGGTGAGATCCAGTTGGACGGTGCCACTATAAAGGCCGGAGGAAAACAGATCACATCCAACAAACTGACAATAAACGTCCTACCACCCGATCAGGCTTCGCAAGCCCAGAGTGGACAAGGGCAGGGGAACAGCCAGAATGCCGGCCGACAGTCATCCGGACAGGGTTCTCAGACAGTAGGTGCCGATGACTTGTTCATGCTTGCAACAGTCGATAAGACAACGGTTTACGAGCAGGAGGCTCTTCTGCTCACATTCAAGATCTACAAGCTGCCGTCAGTTGACCTGCAGACCATGAGCAACAAGATGCCCGACCTCAAGAACTGCCATGTCCAGGAGGTGGAGCTTCCTTCAAACAAGGAGTTCAATCTGGAGCATTACAACGGCCGCAACTACCAGACAATGGTATGGAGCCAGTATGTGCTCTTCCCGCAGCATTCCGGTGAGCTGGAGATACCTGCAACCCCGTTCGAAGGCACCATAGCACAACGTGTAGACAACGGTGGCGGTGATATATTTGACATGTTCTTCAACTCCACAAGGTATGTCGAGGTAAAGAAAGATCTTACTACCCGTCCCATAAAGATCAATGTCAAACCCCTTCCTCAGGGCAAGACAAGCTCATTCTACGGCGGAGTAGGTGAATTCAGCATCAGCTCTACCATAAGCAGCACCGATGTGACCGCCAACGACGCCGTTACGGTAAGAGTGATCCTGTCAGGTACCGGTAACCTGAAACTCGTCAAGACCCCGGAGATGAAGTTCCCGCAGGATTTTGACATCTATGACCCCAAGATTGACAACAAGTACACCATCAAGGGAGGCCGTCAGACCGGCAATAAGGTATATGAGTATCTGATAATTCCGCGTCATGCAGGACAGTACACAATACCTGCGCTAGAGTTCCAGTATTTTGATCCCAAGAGCGGTGCATACAAGACCGTAAAGACCGATGAATACACGCTGAACGTTGCCAAAGGGCAGGGTGGAGGCGAGTCCCAGGGATCGGTATCGTACGTAAACAAGGAGGATCTCAAGTATGTAGGCCAGGATGTACGTTTCCACTCCACACCGGCCAGACTCAAGTCTGACAGTTCACAGTTCTTTGGTTCACTGCTGTTCTGGCTCTGCCTTGCATTGCCGCTTGTAATCCTGATAACCGTCGTAGCCATATCCAGAAAGCGCGTGGCCGATAACGCCAATATGGCCAAGGTACGTGCCGGAAAGGCCAGTTCTGTAGCCACCAAGCGCCTTAAGGTGGCACGTAAGCTGATGAAGGAAAACCGCAAGGACCAGTTCTATGACGAGATGATGCGTGCTCTTCAGGGCTATTTCGGCGACAAACTCTCAATTCCTGTCGCAGAACTCTCCAAGGAGAACATTGAGGCTGAACTTAAACGCCGCAAGGTGGCCGATGAGCCCGTGAAACAGGTAATTGCATTGTTGGATGACTGCGAGTTCGCCCGTTATGCTCCAGGTGATGATACGGGACGTATGGACCGTATTTATGAGCAGGCTGCAGCTGTAATCAGCCAGATTGAGAACACAATTAAATGACAACGTTATGAAAAAGATATTTGCTCTAATATTGGCATTGGTTCCGGTACTGGCTATAGCCCAGGAAAACAATGGAATGACCAGTCTGGTGACAGATTCGACTAAGATCGACGCCGTTCCCACATTGGCAGAGGCTGATAGCGCATATATACAAGGTGATTACCTTACCGCCATCAGTAATTACGAGTGGATTATTGAGAATCAGGGCGTTAATGCCACACTGTACATGAATCTGGGTAACTGCTGGCTCAAACGTGACGAGATAGCAAAGGCCATCCTTTACTACGAGCGTGCATATCTGATAGACCCTTCAGATCCTGACGTAAGATTTAATCTGGAGCTTGCACGCACTAAAACAGTCGATAAGGTAAGTCCTGTAAATCAGCTATTTATCACCGTCTGGTTCAAGAAACTCCTGGCAGTTCTTGATGTCAACGGATGGGCCGTTCTGACTGTAATATTGTTCGCATTGACTATTTTACTCGTAGGAGTATTGCTGTTCTCCAAGAAAACAGGTATCCGAAAAATATCTTTTTCTTTTAGCGTCTTTTTCTTGCTTTTGTCCATTTTATCTTTTATCTTCGCTACAACGCAGATGGGAAATCTCAAGGAGCGTGACACCGCAATCATCATGTCACCGAGTGTTACGGTCAAGAGTACACCCACCAGCGCCGGTACAGACTTGTTCATTATTCATGAAGGACGTAAGGTTAAGATTCTTGATTCTTCCATGAAAGAGTGGGTTGAGATAAGACTAGAGGACGGAAATACAGGTTGGATACCGGTAAATGTTATGGAAATCATTTAATCGGAATATGAATGACTGAGTTACAGGGTCTCATAGAGACAGACAGATTGGCCACGCTGTCAATTAATGGCAGCGAATCCCTGTTCTGGGATGGTGTGGCCAATTTATATACCTCATTCATAGTATGGATTCCGCTCGCTTTGTTTGCTATCTTATTGATAATCAGAAATATAAATCCTAAAAAGTTGCTGCTTGTGCTGATAATGGTAGCTGTCACCGTATTGCTGTGTGACCAGCTGTCATCATCGGTCTGCAAGCCGCTTTTCCATAGGCTCAGACCCACACGTGATCCCTATATATTAAATATGGTGGATACCGTAAATGGCTATCGTGGAGGACTTTACGGGTTCTTCTCGGGACATGCCGCCAATTCGTTCGGTCTGGCATCTCTGTTTATGTGGCTGGTAAGAGACCGCTGGTTCAGTCTTTCAGTCGGAATTTGGGCTATAATCAACTCGCTGATAAGGACATACTTAGGTGTACACTTTGCAGGAGATATTCTTGTAGGGGCCATCGTAGGCAGTATTATCGGCAGTTTTATATACTGTATATATTACCTGATCACACGTAAGGATAGCAGCCGTCGCAACGTTCATGATTCAAGTATCCTGTACACACGGACAGGATTCATGCGCAGTGACGTGTTTGCTTTCATGTGCGTGATGTTCGGTACTTATGCGGTAATACTTATAGGTTCCTGTATAACACAGGGAATTGCGTGAGATTTCAATATTTGAAACTAGATTTGATAAACTACCTAATTTTTACGCTTATGACCAGATTAATCACATTCAATGAACTGCGCCAGATCAAGGCGCAACTTCCGGAGGGCAGTATTCACAGAATTGCTGACGAGCTGAATCTTGATGTAGAGACAGTGAGAAACTTCTTTGGAGGTACAGACTACAAGCAAGGTTCAGCAGTAGGTTTCCATATAGAGCCGGGTCCAAACGGCGGATGCGTTGTCCTGGATGATACGACAGTTCTTGACAGAGCACTTGAAATCATTGCAGAAAGCAAGAAGTAAAATTTGCATAATAACTATTATGTTAAATAGCAAATATTGAAGCACACCCCACTGTCGGGAAATAACAAGAAACAAGAAAAGGCCCCACAATTTGTGGAGCCTTTCTTATTATTAATTCTTGATTGAATCAGAGCATTCCTTTCTCCTTCATGCGAGCCTCAACCTCGTTGAGTTCCTTTGACATATCCAGCTGATAGTAGATTGTCTGCAGAGGAATTGCCCACTTGTCGGTAGCGGTTGCCTCAAGCTCACGATACTTGATGAAGTACGGCAGAGCCTTCTTGTAGTAGTTCTTCTGCTCCTTGATGGCATCCTTGTAAGCCTTTGAACGGTAATCAAGGTTGCTCTTTGAATCCATGTACTCCGAAGCCTGGAACATGATGCAAAGACCAAGGTTGAAATAAGCGTCTGAGAGTCTCTCATCCTTCTCGATAGCTTTCTCATACTGCTCGATAGCTGCATCATAATTCTTGCTCTGCTGAGCTACATAACCCAGTACATAGTAGTTGTAAGCCTTCTCGGGATCTATCTCGACCATCTCCTTAACGAAGCTCTCAAGTTCTCCCATATCACCCTTAAGGTTGTAATAGTTGAGCAACTTACCATAGTAGTACTGCTGTGTCGGATACTTTACGAGTCCAACCTTAAGAGTCTCCAGCCACTTTACAGTATCCTGAAGGTTTCCGTAAGCGTCGCACACCATCTCTGTAGCGGTCTCTCCTACCTCCTCGTCGGCTGTTGCAACAGATGCATACTTCAGAACATTCTCCCAGTTCTCAAGGTTGTAAGCTGCAAGAGCAGGATAATATGAGTAGATGGGAGTATTATTACGCATGATTGAATCGTCCTCTACCCAAGCCTGGAGCATAGGATGATTTGCAATCTTGAAGTATGTGTCAAACAGCTCATAAGACTTCTGATAGTCCTGATGGTCGTTGAAATAGAAGATACCACCGCGAATCAGGTCACCCATAGTTCTGTGCATCTCGCCTGAGTGCTTCTTTCTGGCCTCATCGGAGGTCTTGCCCTTGGCGTTGGGAATCTGCTCCAGAGAATCGGCCTTCAAAGCAAAGCGGTACCAGTCTGTGAGCAGCTTATACATACCAACGGTATCATAAGGCTGAGTATAAGACTTGGTATTCTCTTTGTAATAGAAGTCCTGATAAATATCGGCGGCAACAAGCCATGTCTGGTCCCAATCCTGGTTGAGCTGATTCTTCATAGCATTGTCAATGAGACGTTTTGCACCTCTCTTGTCCTGAACGTCATCTCTTTCAAATTCGTTCTTAGCCTCCTTAACCTCCTTCTGGGCGGCTTTGGTGGCCTTCTTGAGCTCTTTCTCAGTCATCTGGGCATATGATGTGCATGACACACCCAGAGCTGCAATCAAAACAAAGATAAGCTTCTTCATGTTGAGTAAAGTTTAATAGGTTTTACATTATTAATATATTATTTGTTTCATCTTGTTAAAGTCACTCGGTTACAGGTGCCTCAGGAGCGGTCTCAGGAGCGGTTTCCTCCCCACCCTCAGTTGGCAATTCCTCATCAACCGGTTCGCTGTCAACCTTGCATATCGAACCTATCTGGTCGTTACGTTTCTCAAGATTAATGAGCCTTACACCCTGAGTAGCACGTCCCATCACGCGGAAATCGGCAACGCTTACGCGCAGTGTGATACCTGACTTGTTGATGATTACCAAGTCATTATCATCGGTAACTGCCTGAATTGAAACCAGTTTGCCTGTCTTGTCCGTAATATTCAGAGTCTTTACGCCCTTTCCGCCACGGTTGGTCTTGCGGTAATCCTCAATCTCGGAACGCTTGCCGTAGCCCTGCTCCGAAACAACCATGATGGTCTCCTCAGGTTGCTCGTCGACAGCTATCATGCCTACTACCTGATCCTCACCGTCCTCATCAAGTGTCATGCCGCGTACACCGGTCGATGTACGTCCCATTGAACGTACCGTGCTCTCATTGAAGCGGATGGCGCGGCCGTTGCGGTTGGCTATGATGATCTCCTTGTTTCCGTCGGTGAGCAGAACATTGATTACCTTGTCGCCCTCATTCAGGTTGATGGCGTTGATACCGTTCTGGCGCGGACGTGAGTAATCCTGCAGGATTGTCTTCTTGATTACGCCGTTCTGCGTGCAGAATACCAGGTAATGGTTCGATGTGAACTCTACGTCACCCAGGTTCTTGATAGCTATGTAAGCGTTTACGGCGTCATCAGGCTCGATGTTGAGCATATTCTGGATTGCACGGCCCTTTGATGTCTTGCCGCCCTCCGGAATGTCATATACCTTGAGCCAGTAGCAACGTCCCTTCTGTGTAAAGAACAGTATGTAGTTGTGTGTGGTTGCGGTGAATATGTGCTCTATGAAGTCCTCGTCGCGCTTATCGGAGCCGCGTGAGCCAACTCCACCCCTGCCCTGCAGACGGTACTCTGTAAGAGCGGTACGCTTGATATAGCCCAGATGTGACATAGTGATGATCATGGGCTCATCGGCATAGAAGTCCTCGGGATTGAACTCCTCGCTTGCATAAACGATCTCTGTCTTGCGCTCGTCACCGTATTTGTCAATGATGGCCTGCATCTCATCCTTGATGACCTGCTTGCACTTTTCAGGATCGTCCAGAATGTTCTGGAGTTCCTCGATGCGTGCCATAACCTCATTGTACTCCTCATGCAGCTGATCCTGCATAAGTCCGGTAAGCTGGCGCAGACGCATATCCACGATGGCCTTGGCCTGGATTTCGTCCAGTCCGAAACGGTCCATAAGGTTCTGGATAGCCTCGTTCGGAGTCTTGGCCTTCTTGATGATCTGAATTACCTCGTCAATGTTATCGGAAGCAATAATCAGACCCTCCAGTATGTGAGCGCGTTTCTTAGCCTCCTCAAGGTCGAACTTGGTACGACGTATTACAACCTCGTGACGGTGATCAATGAAGCACTTGATAAGGTCACGCAGGTTCAGACATTTGGGGCGTCCCTTTACCAGGGCGATGTTGTTTACGCCGAATGATGTCTGCAGCGCGGTCATCTTGAACAGCTTGTTCAGGACAACACCTGCGTTGGCGTCACGCTTTACGTCAATGACGATACGCATACCCTCGCGGTCAGACTCGTCATTTACGTTGCTGATACCCTCAATCTTCTTATCTGTAACAAGTTCTGCGATGAACTT
>Ga0265300_10003031_pt1 | contig 13977 bp, 6 predicted proteins | sample AusTroGonzalo_MG_FD_193482 | JGI IMG/M metagenome (GOLD analysis project Ga0265300, IMG submission 193482) | Bovine rumen microbial communities from tropical cattle in Woodstock, Queensland, Australia - Gonzalo_03 | ecosystem: Host-associated > Mammals > Digestive system > Stomach > Rumen ... | reverse complement strand
AAGGTAGTCATCAGCATCAGCCAAGTAGTGACTGATGTTACCACCCTTGTCGTAAGCATAGGGCGAAAGGAACGGAGCCTTCGTCAGACCGATAAAGCCCGGCGAGGTGATGACGCCAGAGAGGACCTCCTGAGGAGCACCGTCGTCACGCAACTCGCGATCGACATCACTATAAGATGCGTCGAAACGCACGTCAAGAGACTTGGTGATGGAGATATCGGAATTCAGGCGCATGTTGAAGCGAGAGAAACTGTTCTCCTTCAGTGTAGAGTTACCCAGAGAGTAGCCAACAGACAAGTTATAGGAAGCGATGTTGTCGCCACCCTGCACGTTGATGCCATAGTTCTGCGAAAATGCGTTCTCATAGACCTGATCCACCCAATCTGTATTGTTATGATACTGGTTATAATAAAAATAGGTGGGATCGGTATTCAGGAATTTCATACGTCCCAGCGTGCTGGTCTTGTCTGACAACAACTCAGTAGCGTAAAGGCGGTAATTCTCAGAGCCCATCATCTCTGGCAGACGGGGTACCAACTCAAAACGGCCGTTGATTGTTACGTCAATCTTCGTGGCCATCGACTTGTTTCGCTTGGTATGGATAAGAACAACGCCGTTGGCTCCCTTGGCGCCATAGAGGGCCATTCCGTTTTTGATGACCTCAACACGCTCGATATCATTGACATTGAGGTTCGCAAACATATTATTGAAGTAACCGTCGTGAAGCATGTCTCGACCATACTGCATATCCAACTGTACGCCATCAACAAGCACCAATGGTTGGGCATTCGACTTCAGCGAGTTGATACCATTGATAAGCATCATGTTTCCCATGCCCGGGATGCCGCCATGAGCCACCGAACGCATGTCTGCGCCCAACTGCTGCTGTACCAACGGGTCGATACTTGCGACAGAGGTATTAGCGAAATTCGTAGCGTCGGCACTCAGAGTAGCGGTAGTCGCTGATTTATAGACAGCAGAGAAGGCATCACTATAAAGCTTGCCATTGGCCTCACCGTTGGCGATAGCCTGCTGAATGAGTCCGTAGCCGTCCACACGCATGGACACCGATGTGACATAGTCAGGTGTTTTCAACTCATAACGGCCGTTCTCATCGGTCATGGCCGTATAGCGCGTCTCGCCATAGGCAGCCACAATCACACCGGCCAGGGGCTGACCCGTAGCCGCATCAACGACCTGACCTTTGACGGTCTTTTCCTGTGCTGCCAGCGAACCTGCAAACAGCAACATCATGGCTGATACGATATATGTTTTCATTGTTCTTCGGTTTTAGAGGTACGGGGACGGAGATAGATGCAGTCCAAATACATCTCACGACTGAAGCGTGATGTCTCACGACCCATGATATTACACTGAATCTTCACACTAGCTTTGATGTCGGTCTGGCCGTAGTTACACGTAGGGAAATGGAAGTTCTCTGCCAAGACGATGGTATCCACGCGCTCGGGATCGTTCTGGAAGACGTTACTTCCCGAATTTACACAATCATAGGTCTGCTGGTTACCGTTCTCATCGACGTAGTTTATGGCTGCCTTGAACTTCGTGGGCTTCATATTCGCATTCTCCGGGTCGACAATAGTCTTCGGCAGGACAATGGCACAGACATCATAGTTTCCACTAAGCGTATTGTTGACACGATAGGTCAACTGCCAGTTTGATGTCGACGTGAGAGGCATAACACGCAGGTAGGCACCTTCAGAGATACTGTCGGCCTCAGCACGACGTCCATTATAGCTACAGTCTTTCTCATCGACTATCAGCCCAGTAGACTCACCTTCGCTCCAGAGTTCCTTGAAATAGGTTTCCTCAGGTGTGAAGGGCCACTCCTGCTGCTGGTAAATAACACCATTACTGCAACTAATTTTCTCTGCACCATAGAGAATGCCTCCGGGTTCGAAGGGTTTATAAGAGCGATGCCACTCGGGATGGTGACGGTCATACTGTACGGAGATAAGCGAGTCCTCAGGTGCTTTCTGAAGCGTCATATTGAAAATGGCGTCATCAAGCAGAGCGCGCGTGGTATAAAGACGTTGCAATGAGTCGGCACGCTGTACTTTAGCATCATAAATGAAGTAATTGACAGCCTTGTCATAGGCTTTCTGCCAGCCCGCAGCCGTAGGAGCCACCACCCAATAGGTAGAGTCCTCACGGTTGAGATAACCCATCTTTTCAAGAATGCGATTGCGCTCAATGACTACGGAATCGACATAGATACGTTCACCCTCGACAATGCCGTTATAGACAGAAGCATCGGCATCGAAGTAGTCTTCCTCGAAAGAACGTAGCAATTCGCCGATAGCCTTAAACTCTTCCTCATCACAGAAATTCTCATAGATACTGCGACGATAAGGCAATGGTCCAGAAGCGATGTGAAGAACGCCGTTCTTAGCATGGACATTCTGGTTATTCAAGGTAACATCCAGAATCTTTCCATTAGCAAAGTCAGCACGTTTGTTATTGAGGAGACGCACCGTGTACGGTTCATTCTGCATAGAACTGAGTGAACGGGCAAGGTGGTTCTGGACGAATGACTTCTCAACAACGGAGTCACCTTGATTGGTCTGCACCTGCTGCAAGAGCTGCGACTTATCAAAGGTGCCGTTGACAGGAGCTACAACGGTGAAAGACTGGCCACCGTTCAGCAATTCCGCATAGCTGACAGGTGTCTTCTTATGCATGCGAAACACCTTAGTTTCCTTGAGGACCTCGCAGAAATCGCTCAACTGCGGATTGGCCTGCATCTGCTGCCAGAGCGTCTGATTGCTGCCAGCAGTATCTCCGTCGCCCTCGTAGTGGTCGTTCCACTCAGCGCAGCCTGTGAGCGCCACGCCAAATGATAAATGACAAATGATAAATGACAGACCTATCAGATGTCTTTTGTTTATCTTGGTAATCATAATCTTCAATTCTCTATTTTCAATTTTCATTAGATTTAGTGCGTATCCTCGCCATTGGGACTACCATATACACTCTTCGGACACAACTCAATATAGTCGAACGACCAATAGCAAAGACGGTCCTCAAGCACCTGACGACAACGCAGGTAGTAGTCTTTGTTCTCTTCGAGGTATCGTGTATCCAGAATACGGCGCAGGTTCCAGTTGTTGGCACGCAGCGGCGTGGTAGCGCCTGAGCCAGCCTTATAACTGTCCATGCCCTTCATGTAACCATGATTACGCATAGCCTTGTCGTTGGCAATATTCTCTTCCTCGTCATCTGTATCCTCTGTCCAGCCGATACGTGGATCCGTGCCATAGACACGAAGATCAACGGGGATGCCGCAAGGCTCGTTGTTCAAGTAGAACTGCACAACACCACGTTCCTGACCGACGGTGTAGCCAAGACGTATCTCATAGGTACCAGCTGGTACGGGAGGCAGTTTGAAGGTTACATCGAAGATACCACTGATACATACGGCGTTGGCCTGCCAAGAGTTCCAGTAGTCCACATCAGTGTGAACACCAACGTAGGCATCTGTACCACGTACAGTCCAGTCGGCAATGTAGTTATTGCGGAAGCCAGTCAGTTTATCGTCAGTAGAGGAATAGCGACGAGCATTACTGTTCATGAAGTCGGGACTCAGCGTCGTAGCGTCTATACGCATACGGCAGTTGAGCACCTCCTCGCGAACCTGCGTGTTATAAGAGATGATGTCATCGATGTAGTAGTAGACACCATTTGTCGCATTCTGGTTCGAAGAGCCAGATTCTGAAGCCGACAGCACCTTGGCGCCACGGACCGTGTAGTTATCTTTCAGTCCCTTACGGTTGATAAACAGACCGGCGGAGGGGTCACAGAAGCGCATGATACTGTGAGGCATCATCGTCTCAAAATAGTCCTCGGCATCAGCCAGGTTTGTCAGCCAGCATCCCTCACGCAAACCCTTGGCACCGCAAATCATATTATACAGGCACTGACGGTTGATGAGGTGGTAGCTAACGAAGCGGTTCAGTGAGTTACGACGGTCCTTGATATTGTCAACACCCTTATCTTCAGGGTAAACGGCATCATAAATTGATGCTGCATACTTCTTGAGGTCATCAAGAGTGTAAATGCCGTAACGATGATAGACAGAGTCGGGCTCCACAAAGGCTGTGTACTTAAAATAGCGCTTCTCTGGCCAGTAAGAATCAGTCCAGTCACGTCCACCAGAAACGCAACGTACGAGGACACCATTGTAGAGCGAGTCAAGGCTCTTCTTGTCGGAACCCCACTTGTAGGTATCATCAAGATGACGCATCAGCGAGTCAGCCATACCGGTAGCACGCAGTGCCTGCGTGAAGATGGTTAACATCGAGTCAGTTTCCATCAGGTCAGGCAGCATATTACTGCTTCGCACAATGGGACGATTCAAGAGATGTACCACACCGTTGGTGACGGAATCATCGTACTCCACCATCTTCGAGGTCTTGTTAATATAGTAGACCAGCGCATTGTTGTTGGTGGCATCAGAGTCGACCGACAGAGTTACTGGACGATCATCCATATTCAGGTTGGGGAAGTCACCATCACCTACAAAGTCGGTTGTGAAGGTAGTTCCTAACCTTATTATATGCATACGCGCGAGGGTGTCGCACATCTCGGTTGGCACCTCTTCCAAACTGCCGTAACCATTTTCTTTGAGATAATATTGGATGGCCTCGTTGTTGAGGGCAAAGACGGTATAGTTGCCATAGGTAGCTAACATTGAGAAATAAGGCGTACGCTTCAATATGGTGATAAAGTCGCCCACCCTATCGCTATTAGCTTCCAGGAATTGTGCTGCCGTCATCTTACTGGCCTGGTAATAGTTCTGAGGAACATCATCGTCGTTATCGACACAGCTCGTAGCGACTGCGGCGGCACCGCAGCAGAACAAGCCAGCCAGCAATAAATGTTTGATATTCTTGGTAATCATAACTTTCTATTTTCAAGTGTCTTTTTCCATTACTTCGTCAGCTCGTTATCCTCACCCTTGTTGAAGGCCGGGTTCTGCTTCAGCAACGGGTTTACCTTCAACTCTTTCCTAGCATAGGGGAAGTAGATGTAGTTGGGGTCTGACAATTTAATCTTAATCACATTAGCACCTTCCAGGTACTTCTTCGACGCATAGCCTGTGAGACGGCGGGTATTACCGTCGCGGCGGGCCCAGCGTACGAGGTCGTACCAGCGTTTACCCTCGAAGAGGAACTCACGCTGACGCTCGTCAATGAGCAGGTCTTCCATCTTCTCCTTTGTTTGAGTGAAGTTCTCGGCCTTCAATGTGTCACTGCTCAATGCAGCCTGTGTGATACCGAGAGCACGTTTGTTCAGACGGTTAATCAGCAAGAAGGCATTCATCAAGTCACCACCGTTACGTTCAATCTCGGCTTCAGCCTTGATGAGGATGACGTCACTGAGACGATAGATAATCCAGTTGGCATCGGAGGCAGAACGGCGCTGTGCCTGCAGGCGCAAATCGTTCATGGTACGGATATTCTGCGTAGTAAAGCTCAGTTCGCTGTTACGCGTATACTTCACGATTGCGGTGCTCGAGTTACTGGTCTGCATTGCCTCGTAGGCGCGGCAGTCCTTTGCCTTGAACAGTTCGTTGGTGCCTTGTGGCACATTCTCGAAGAGGAATGTAGCAGCTCCCAGGCGTCCAAGCACATTGTTCTGGTTGCCGTAGTATGAGTTAACCCACGAGTTTTCCTTACCTTGGTTCTCGCGGTAGTAAATCTCAAAGATGCTCTCGAAGGAGTTACCTTTACCAAACGTCTCATTATAGAAATTACCACAGTTAGTGCTACCATTGGTACGCTCCATAATAAGGGGGATACCGTCGTAGAGTTCTATGTTATCAAGTTTGCCTTCGCGATCGAGCATTTCCCTATACTGTTCACGCTTGTAGTCAAGAACGCGGTCACAGCATCTGATGGCGTTATCATAGTCACCTTTCCACAAATAGAGATCGGCCAACAACGTGTAGGTAAACCAACGTGTGACACGGCTGGAGTTCTGGTAGGCGCTAGGACTATCGTCTCTGTAGTAGCGGCGCACTGCGTCATCCTTCACGTTTTCGAGATCTCGAATCAGCGAGTCGAGTACAGCCTCAAACGGTGTGGCCTTCAGAATGTAATTCTGCGAATCATCGATACTTGGTTCAGTGGTGTAAGGCACGTCACGGAACGTACGAATCAGATAGAAGTAACAGAGAGCACGCAGCGTTGACACCTCTGCGATGTTGGCGCGCAATTCATCTTCCGTATAATTAGGATCGATAGCAGCCACCTTCGGAGCATAGTGGCAAACGACGTTACAGCGATTGATGACAGTATAGAACTTCGACCAGTCACAAATATCATTCGTTTCCAAGATGTTCTCCTTGAGAATCTCATTAATATTATTGGGAACGTTGGAACCTACAACTATATTGTCAGAACGCAACTCGCCCCAAACGCCCATACGCTCCTGAACGGACGATTCCTGCAAAGCCTCGTAACAGCTGTTAACAACACTATTGACGTCAGCCTTCTCTGTCCAGAAGTTCTCGAGCACCACGTCATTCATCGGCAAGATGTCGAGGAAATCGTTGCAGCTGGTGAGAGTCGCTGTCATACAGCAACATACCGAACCAGCCAGGATATATTGTTTGATGCTTTTAGTAATCATATCTATTTTCTATTATCTATGAACTATCAACTAGAATTGTATTGACAAACCTCCGGTGAACGACTTCGAACGAGGAGTCTTGGCATTGTCGGTAACGACACCATAGCCTCCGTAGCCCACCTCAGGATCGGCACCAGAGTATTTTGTCAGACAGAACAGGTTGTTGGCCGAGACATACAGACTGAGCTGCGAAAGACCCAGACGCTTGATAATCTTCGGATCAATTGAGTAGCTGATCTGAGAGTAATTCAGACGGATGAATGAACCGTCCTCAACAAAGCGGTCGGAACCAAGCCAGTTGTAACCTGACTGACGGAGTGCACGGGGAATATCGGTGATATCGCCCTCAACACGCCAACGCCAGTTGACGGCACGACTCTGATTGTTGTTCTCATACATATTCTCCAGCCTCATGCGGTTGCCGTTGATAATTTTGTTACCATAACGGAAGTTGAACTGGTTGTTCCAAGCCAAACGTCCCCAGCGGAGCTTGAAACCGAAACCGCCAGTAATCTTCGGCAGTGAAGAACCGAGATAGACAATATCAAGCTCGTTGATTTGACCATCATGGTTGATATCCTCATAGTTGGCGTCACCACCACGGAACTCATAGTCGACAGAGCCGACGCAGAACATCATTGGCTTTGTCTGTCCGTTCTCGTCGAGAATGACGACACCGTTTTCATCGCGTGCCACAGGTGCATTGGGACCGCTGACACCAGCAACCTCCTCAGGAGAATACTCTGAGTACTGGTAGACGCCATTGTAGCGGAAACCATAGATACTACCGAAGGCACGATTCAGCTCAATACGTGTCAGATACGAACCGTTGTTACGGTCGAACTCATTGTTCAGCGTAGCCAAACATGTCTCGTCCATCTTAGTAATCTGGTTTTTATTGTTAGCAAAGGTAACGTTGAAGTCAAAAGCCACCTTGCCAATTTTCACGATATTGTTACCATTGAGGTTAAACTCCCAACCGATATTCTTCATGTCACCAACATTCTGGTAAGCCAACGTGGGATAGCCAGACGATGAGGGAATGCCGCGGTTACCCATCAGAAGGTCACTGGTGTACTGACGGTAAACCTCAACATTACCGGTGAAGCGGTCGTTGAAGAAACCGAAGTCGGTACCGAGGTTTATAGTCTCCTTCTGCTCCCACTTGAGGTTGCTCATACGGATATTGGCAGGATAGACACTACCCTCACCCATGTAACCAGAGCCATAAGAGTACTTACTGAAATAGAGGTAGTCAGCTCCCGGAGGGTTACCTACGATACCCCAGCCCGGACGGATGGAGAGCATCGACACGAAGGGCAAGGCTTTCTTGAACCACGGTTCCTTGCTGATGTTCCAACGCACAGAGAATGAGGGGAAGGTACCCCAGCGCTTGTCGTCACCAAACTTCGTGTTACCGTCGCGGCGAACGGTGAAGTCAGCCATGTAACGGCCTTTGTAGGCGTAGTGGGCCGAATAGGTGAAATAGAGGCTTCGTCCCTGACCACTGCCAGTCGACATACCAGTGATAATAGCCTCGGCAGCAGGACTCTGGATAGTACCAGAGGGAAGGCCCCATGACGAGGTGTTCTGCGATGATGACTGACTGCTGTTCAGCTGTCCACGGAGCATCATCGTCAGCATATGGTCCTTGTTCTTGAACGCCGGCGTGAAAGTCAGTGTGTGTGTTGTCGTGATACCGAGACTCTTGCTCGAGCTCGACGTTGTACGGTTGCTCGAGGAATTGTTATAGCCTGAGGTACTCAGTGACAGCGGCATGAACTGGTCGCCATACTGGTTAAAGATGTTGAACACCACATTGCCTTCATACGACAGACGTGTCTTGCCTTCCTCCAGTCCTAAGAGGTTGTAGCGCAGTTTGAACTCAGGAGTTATGTTGTAACTGCGGCTCTCATTCTTAGCCTCATAAGCCAGAGCGATGGGGTTCTGACTGTTCAGCTGATCACGCAACTGCTCACTCACCGTAGGCAGCATGGTGTAGTATTCATTGAGGTCGTTGCCGTTACGGTCCTGCTCATATATAGATAGGTTCGGCATGCGCGTGTACGCGATAGAAATCAGGTCACCGGAATTCTGTTTGTTCTTCGTATAAGTCAAGTTGATGTTGGTCTCAATCTTGATACGGTCAGAAACGAAGTAGTCCAGGTTCACACGCGATGTAAAACGGTCGAATCCCTGCGCAATGACAGAGTTCGTCTGATGGTTGTAACCAGCACTGATGTGGAAGTTGGCTTTCTCACCACCACCACTGAGAGCTACGGTATGGCCATGTTGCCAACCCACTTTCTTGACAGCTTTTAGCCAATCGGTATTATTGTTGTACATCTCATACTCAGGGAAACTGGGATCGTAGTTAATCTCAGGAATGTCACTGCGTGCGTCACTCATCGAGGGGTTAAAGTACTCCTCCTTGAGCAGCATCGTGTACTCATCACCGTTGAGCAGCTTGTAACCGTTCGGCTGGTAGTTACCCGTAATAGTGTATCGATACGACACGCGTGTCTTACCTCGGGCACCACGCTTGGTCTTAATCTCGATAACACCGTTGGCACCCTGCGAACCCCAGATAGCGGTAGCAGTAGCGTCCTTCAGCACATCGATGCTGGCGATGTCCTCGGGGTTGACATTCAGCAGTTCGGCAAACTTCTCGTCGTTGGCATTGTTGAAGTCGAAATTCTGGTCGACCTTCAGCACGTTACCATCGACGACAATCAGCGGCTCACTCGAACCATTGATACTCGACACACCACGCAGGCGCATCGAAGTACCGGCACCGAGGTTACCAGAGTTGGCGACGATATCCAAACCGGCGATACGTCCCTGAAGGGCTTCGTCCACAGAGGTAATGGCCAGACCCTCAAACTCTTTCATATCAATACTCTGGCGGGCTGTCGAAATCTCATCCACAGGAATGGCGAGACCTGAGCCCTGTGCCTTCTTCTTTGAGGTGACAGTCACCTCACGGATCTGTGTGGCGTCCGACATCTTCACGGCGAACTTCGTCTTGTTGATGGGTAGCGTCACGGTCTTATAGCCCACGAACGAGATGCGCAGCTTGTCCTTCGGGTTCTTCAGTTTGAAGGAGAAGTTACCGTTCATGTCGGTCACTGCCGAAGCCACGATACGGTTGGAAGCATCAACCTCAACGACATTGGCCATCATCACGGGACCCATGTTGTCGGTCACCGTACCGCTGATAATGTCGCCGGCCTTCTGCGCCTGAGCTAAGAAAGGTAAAAAGGTAAAAAGGTAAAAGGGCAAAAACCACCTCACCGCCTTTTTGGCCTTATCAGATATTATTCTCTTCATAAGTATATTCATAGCTTTACTGTTTTACTGTTTCACCTTTTTACTCTAACAGCAGCGGACGGTCAATCAGATGGATGACGGCTGAAGAGCTCGTCTCCAGCATCGTGGCCGAAGCAGCGTCCTTACCTTGATAGATATACTCACGTGCCTGCAGATTGTAGAGTTCGGGGTTGGTGGTGATGACGTGGTGCGTCGTATTGTTCGCCTTATCAACCTCATCCTGAATGGTCAGTGCGTTGTCAGTGAGCGTAGCCTTCAGACGATAGAAACGCTCGGTCTTCGCGTTCAACTGACCGGTCTCGTAGTCACCGCTCTCTGGATTGGCACCTATATAGAGGGCATTATCCTGAATGTGGTACTTCACGAACTCTGCAATCTTCTCAATAGCCTTCTTACGAGCCGTCAGCTCTTCATCGCTCACCTCCTCGTCAGCATCCTCATCCCAGTCGACGACGGGCAATTTGCCTTCTGCCTGCAGTTGGTCGATACTCTCGTTGGTGGGAACGTAGATAGTATAATGATAGGTGTTGAAAATCGAAACATTAGTACCACCGCAAGCGAAATTGCCCGGCTGGTGGATTTCTTCGAAGATACCGCTGATATCCATCAGTTCCAGGAACTTCGAGAACTCCTCACGAGAGGCCAGCACGTCACGCACGGTCATGCGCGTACCTAAGATTGGCTGATTCTCAAGAATATAGGTCTTACCGTTACCGCCCTTCGTCTGGTCGTAGATAAAGCTGACGGGGATAGGCTGACCCTCATTCACCTGGTAGCTGCCCTCGACAGTCATACCATTAGCGCCGTCCTTGACATTCTTGACGCGCAACTCCGTACCGCCCTTGGTGCGGTAGTACTCGCGACCGTCCTCGACATTGCCGATAACGATGTGAGTATCCAGGATGTCACGCAGACGGTTCACAATGACGTCGTGGTTGGTCTCCTTACGCAGGGAGTCGCCGATCTCGCCCGTCTCAGGGTCATAGTTCCAGACGCTGGCCCACACACGTTCGTTCTCCTTCTTCGTGGCATCGTAGTGGAAGCGGTAGAGCTGGGTACGGTTTTTGCCATACGACACGGGATCGATATACTCTAACAGCGCATTATTCGTGGGAATGAACAGGCTGTAGTATGCGTTCAGCGAGTTCAGGTACACATGATACTGGTTCTGGGTGATGCCCCAGTCAAGTACCTTCATACTCTCGTTAATCAGAGCCGGGAACGACACACTGACATAAGCCGTCGGCGAGAACACGCGGTTGGTCATGTAGACAGCACCATTACAGCCGAGCCATACGCTGTCAATTAACTCCTCCGACACGCCCATAGGGTCGTTGGCATCGTTCAAGATAGTCTTAAACTTCGACGGAACAGACGACACGAACGACTGCAGCATGTTGTTATTAATGAGCTTCACAATCACGTCGTCGGGCACTTTATCCCATGTGCCGTAGTAGTCCTTCAGCACGCGACCGGCACCTTTCTCCCAATACTCGGTCATAGCCTCGTCGCTGGGCACCATGATGACGCCCATGTCGCGCTGCATGACGATGTTACCCTCCTCGCTGTTACGTCCAGCATAGTAGTCGTTCCACTCGGGGTCGAACTTCAACTTGGCAGGTACGGGCTTGTGGTCAGGCGTCTCGTCGAGAGCATCTTCGCCCTGCGACTTCTCCGAGAAGAAACGCTTCTGGAAAACGGTGTCCACGTTAGTGTTATAGAGATAGTTATACTGACGGGTGACAGTCAGGTTTAGGTCGGGATAGGGGGCGCAGAAGCGCTCCATCAGCTTGTTGAACAGGCTCACCTGCGGCTTCGAGGCAATCAGGTCGGCCATATTGGGCAACGGCGTGATAACATCCTTCATGCGGTGGATAAAACCATTCGAGCAACGGATGTTCGGCTCCTCCACCTGCACGCCGTTCACACTGGCGTCGCCAGCCTCGCGATGTGTCTCGTGGTTGTAGATGAAGTCGTAGTCCTCATTGGTGATGCGCTTGTTGGTCAGCTGCTTCTCAATGAACTGCACCAGAGGCACCGTCGTCTGGTCGTGCATGCAGACCATGCTGTTGCCGCTTTCACGGTAACGGGCCCAATAGGGGTTGTTGGGCATTTCCTCGGGTTTCAGCACACGCACCGAATCGTAGATGGTGCTGGCGGCATAGCGGCGCATACACTCACCTTCACGGGGAGGCGTTCCCTCGACACTCGACAGGTTATTCAACTGAATCGAGTTGTTAATCATACTGCCGTAAAGCAGCAACTTCTTCTGCGACACAGACAGGTCGCTGTAGCTACGGACGCCCCAGCGGTTGTTCTGGTAGAAACGTTCGTAGGCAGCGTCATCGGCCACGAAGAGCGTCTTCGAACCGGTCTTGGCCAGCACTTCGCGGTAGCCCAGTTCGTCAATCAGCCGCACCGTTGTCGTGTAGTTGTCGTGATCGCTCAGCCAACTGTAGATGCTTTCGCCCCAGCCTTCCGGGGTTTTCTCATCCAAGTCGTAGTCCGAGCACGCCGTCAGCGAGAGCCAACAGCCAACAACCAACAGCCAACAGCTTGCGGATAAAAGCTTCTTTGTCTTCATACGTTGTTGAGTTTTTAATTATGGATTTTTAAACTTATTTTGTTTCAGGTAACCTTTGCATTTTTGCGATGCAAAGATATAAAATATACGCGTAAGTAGCTTGTGGTTTTGTCCGAACGTCTTTCGCGTTCGTGATAGCTTATGGGGAAAAAGTTGCAGGGGTTTGCGATTTTGTTTCAGACACGTCTCACGCCTTGCACAAAGGCCTTTCCGGCATTTATTTCGCAATCGTGCACACGTATCTTTCGTCTGTCGAAACAAATGTCTCAAAACCCAGTTCGCACCCTTCCAACACCGTCGAAAGATGGTCGCGCAGTCCCTCGCCAGTCAGCTTCAGACTTGCCTCCTTCATTGTCCACAGACGGGTGAACATCAGTGCCGGATTCTCGGCACCGAAGATTTTCTGCTGCTCGGTCTCGCTCATCGTATAGCGCACCAGCGACTCTTTCAACGGGCGTACCGACTCCACATCGATGCCCACAGGCCGAATGCTTACCGCACAGGTGACAGCCTCGCGGCAATGACTCAGGCTGAAGTGAATATCTGGATAATCTGCAAGAACAGGCTTACCATGTTCGCCATAAACAAAAACAGGATTATCCGCAATGCCAAACTCCTCTCGAAGCGCACGCTTTAATAATAGGTACGCGAGCACACACTGTCGCTGTCCCAGTTCGTGTCTGTAGCGCAGTGCCTGCTCACGTCGCTGTGCCGATATCTCCTGCAACGCCGTCGCGAGGTCAAAATCCCATAGATGGTCGTCAACGTACATCATTTCGGTACAAAGATACTTTATTTTCAACAAACAGAGCACATTTTAGCAGAAAATCTCCATGAGTTTTTGGAAAAACTCCATGAGTTTTGAAAAATTCTCCATGAGTTTTGAAAAATTCTCCATGAGTTTTGAGAGCTACTCCTTCCTATGGTCACATTGTCTGCGACGCAGGCCAATTGACGAGGAAAAGCTGGTCGGTGGCACGGGTGAAGGCGGTGTAGAGCCAGTGACAGTACTCGGGCGAGAGCATTTCTTCGGTCATATAGCCCTGATCGACATAGACATGCGACCACTGGCCGCCCTGCGCCTTATGACAGGTAACGGCATAGGCGAACTTCACCTGCAGGGCATTGTAGTAGCGATCTTCCTTCACTTTCTTCATACGCTCAGACTTCTTTGGGATGTCGGCATAGTCGGCCAGAACGCGCTCATAGAGCTGCTGTTGCTGCTCGCGGGTAAGTGCCGGGGCCTCGCTGCTGAGGGTGTCAAGCAGAACGGTGGCGGTGAGCTCATAGTCATCGTAGTCGGGGAACGACAGCGTGACCTCGGCGAAGCGGAAGCCGTGCTGTTCGTGAACATTACGGAAACGCTGGACAACAGCGATGTCGCCGTTGGCGATGAACTCAAGTCCCTCCTC
>Ga0265300_10003028_pt1 | contig 13981 bp, 9 predicted proteins | sample AusTroGonzalo_MG_FD_193482 | JGI IMG/M metagenome (GOLD analysis project Ga0265300, IMG submission 193482) | Bovine rumen microbial communities from tropical cattle in Woodstock, Queensland, Australia - Gonzalo_03 | ecosystem: Host-associated > Mammals > Digestive system > Stomach > Rumen ... | reverse complement strand
ACAATAGTGCCGTCAATGAGCTCATCATAATGCAGTTCACCTCTCTCACACTCCTTGTTGACCATTGCCCCCATGGCGCTGAACGCCTTCATAAGGACATCCATGTTAAGGTCATCGCGGAACACTCCCTGCTTTACACCCAACTCCATGAAACCGCGCATACGGCGCGCCATGTCAGCCAGATGCTCATGGAACATTTTCTTCAGTTTGGGATACTTGTCCATATCCTCAAACTTTTTGTGGTCTCTCTCGCGTGATTCATTTATAAGGACCTCCAAGTGCTTAAGGAAAACCGTGAGCACATCCTCTTCCCTGCCAATCTCCTCCTCCATCATCTGAGACATATGGGCAATATGCTTTTTCATGCATTCCACAAGGAGTGCCTCCTTACTGCCGAATATCTCATACAATGTACGTTTTGAAACAGACAGTTCCTGTGCCACATCATCCATCCGCACCGACAGATTTTTCTCTCTCATCAGTATCTCTGATGCGGTCTCTATAGCCCTTAGACGGATTTCATCTCTATTTGTTGGATTAAAAATCATCCTAACGTCCTTCTTTTCAGGCCGCAAAGATACAAGAAAACTCCATGCACCGCACAGAGTTTTCCGACCAAAACAGCTTATTTAGCCATTTTTAGCATTTCTACAGACCTCATCCTATAACGAGATAGGACATATCAATATTGCATCCAATGATATTTCATTCATCAAGTTGTTATACCAAATTCCAGTCGAAATCAATCACATTCTTTTTTCACAATACACATTATAATAGGTAATATTGCCAATTATCTTCTGTGAAAAACAAAACCAATAAGATAATAGCTAAAAGATTCTATTTTCATAACGCCTTTCATTTATAAGCCCTAAAACAGGAATAATAATCAACTGACCATAATAAACATTATTATTGCTCTTCATCTGATTCAGGAGGATAAACCAGGGTCCAATCTCGATCAATCATATCCTGCATATCAACAATATACTCATATTTTATAGGAAATAATGTCCTAAAATCTTCTTGTGACAATGTATCAAAATCTAGCTGATGAAATATTCCAATATAGAACGTAACTTGGGGGCTTCTAGTTAAGCAGGTCTTCAAAAAATCAATTTTTCTGGATGATTGGGCAGGAACTAACCGATCTTCTTGAATTTCCATATTTTCTCTTCTTGAAAAACCAGATGGATGGTAAAAATGATCACGGGAATTATAAAGATGTTCACCATCTCGATAAAAAAATAATATATTGTATTCGGAATTGTTTATGATTGTTAAACCATCACAATCCTCATGTTTATCAATACATGATATCAACAACAAAGCCAATAAGATAATAGCCAAAGAATCTTTTTTCATAACGTCTTTCTATTTTAAAAGAAATAGGAAATAAGCCCCAAACAGGAATAATAATCAAATGACCATAATAATCGTAATTATTGCTCTTCAACTGATTCAGGAGGATAAACCAGGGTCCAATCATGATTTATCATGTATTGGGGAGTTATCATATATTCATACTGGATCACTTTATTAAATTTAGATTTGAATTCCTCGTCTGATAATGTATCAAAATCCAACCTATTAACTACAGCCATATGCCATACCGAATCTCCTCTCATTGCTAATGATCCGGAAAAGAGAATTCTCCACTCGTTATAATATTTGTATGAATGTGGTGACACTAATCTATCTCTTAGGAATTCATTATATTCTCTTTTTGATGATGTAATATCACTTTTCCCAATAGGATCTTCATAAAAAGATTCTCTTCCTGCAAAGACAAAAATCTCATCATCACTATTATTCACTATTTTGATTGCATCAATACCCTTATCAAACTTCTCAACACATGAGACCAATAGAAGAAAAAACAAAAAATAATAATACTTATTCATAATAATTCTGTTAATTGTAAATTATATAAGGAAGCACACCCCAAACAGGTATCATAATCATATAATCTGTCCAATGCGGTGTCGATTCAAAGGGATATGTTTTTTTGTTCTTCTCTCCTGTTCTAGGATTAATATAGGGTGATTTCGATCCTTTTTCAAAACTATTTTTGTCAAAAAAACGCTCACTATTTGGTTCATAATCATCTCTACCACTTCCATAATACTTGTCAAAGTATTCTGCTGCCTTACGATTTGCATCTACTTCAAACCATCTTGTATTATGTCGAGGTGAGTTTGGATTATCAGTCTGAAGTATTGCGCTTTGTAAACTTGGAATACCAACTGCGAATAAATAATTAATGCCTAGTTCTTGACTTTGAATATAGTGACCATATTCATGAACGAATAAATGGTCGTGCCAGTCCGCCTTATATCCTTTGGGACCTGCAGTCATAAAGCCTATCGTTATAGCTCTATCTCCTTCTAATCCAATATCTATTGCTGTCATACCATATCCGTGGCTTACGTCATTGACTTGTCCAAAGGTATTCATGCCTGTAGCAAACCAATAGCCGCCCCATGTCTGAATACACTGATCTGTAAATCTGGAGAACAGTTCCTTTGCTCTATCCCAGAAATTTTTGTTAGGATCCGTCATAAATAAGCCCTTATCTATCTCCCAGCCAAGTTCTGTCTTGGTCCATCGCCATTTTTTTCCTTCAACAGTTCTACAAATATTATCAACAAAGTCAGAAATAGCACCAAACAATGTTGCAAACAAATCTCCACTAGGATCCGTATATTTAAGCGGATTATTCAGACAGTAGGAATAACGGTTGAAATTCTGCGGATCAGTGGGAGCCTGAACAAACGGGTCGGGACTGAGGAAACGGCCTAGTCTTGGATCGTACATGCGGCCTTTCATGTCTATGAGACCTAGTTGGTCCAAGTGTTCATGACCGGTGTAGCCGCGGTCTATTACTTCATCAAGGAATGACTCATGGACGGTGCGGTTTCCCCAGACGTCATAACGTATCTCGTTGTAGTCATCATAGCTGTCTACCATCATGGTGATACTGCCCAGATGGTCGGTTATGAGGACATAGTTATTGGTGACGGTGCCGCTTGGAGCATCTTTCTCGGTATGGAGTCCTACAAGTCCATCTGCACCGCTCACATAATAGTAACGGGTGGTGACGCCTCCGGGCAGGGTCTTCTGGGACAGAAGTCCGTTGCTGCTGTCGTACTGGTAGGTCTTGGTTCTTGTTATGTCGGTGCCGTTGCTCATTGTCTCACTGGTGACTCTACCGTAGGGGCCATACTCATAATTCTTGGTCCAACTGCCCAGGATCTCGCTTATAAGGTGCATCTGGCCTGTGCCGCTTGTTCCGTAGATGCGCGTTATGGTCTCTGTCCAGCCGGACTGTGTGGCGCTCTCTGTTGTCACACGGCCAAGGTAATCATAATTGGTGACAATACATAGCAATTATACATTCACTTATGGGTATGTGATGGTCCAGTTCATCTTATTCAAATCATCTATAGAAACGTAGAGACGAGACAGTAATACACGTTTATTCAAATTATCATATACAGAGTCTCTTTCTTTTTCATCATAAATATAACTCCAATTGATAGTAGTATCTCTGGTGCAAATGTATTCCAATGTATCTGAATCAAATATAAAGATTGCAGCTTTCTTGGAATTATACCCGGATATAAGATCCTCCCATGTGTAATACCAAGGTGTTGACAATGCACTATTACTGTTTGAGTGAGCTTTAACCTTAAGATTATGGGAATTATTATAAGTTTGCATTAACTCATAACATATCTCTACTGGATAAGCGGTGTAATCTGTTACAAGTATATCCTTATCGCTATTGTTTACTACAGTTATATAGTAATGTGAGCCAGGCTTACTATTCCTGCATCCCAATATAGCCATAAGTAAAAAAGAAACAATCACAATTATACCTTTTAGCCTTGGAAATATATTCATCGCCAGATTATTATGTAATTTGAAGTCTTATTATAAAACACTAATTTTTTCTCCAACGGATGAGTTTGCCATCTCCATTTCCCACTAGTCATCGTTCCATCTTCATCAAATTCTCCAAATCCATCAACATTTTCAAAAAAACTCAAATGCTAAACGGTTATATAAGTCACGGATATAACTTAGATGACTGTATAAAAAAGCGGAAGTAATAATTATCGACGCGGTTTAACAAAATTGTATCTGGCAAAATCTGGATATTCTTCACAATGCCTATAGTAACTAATAGGAAGGCGATATTGAATTTATCTAATTATAAAGATTATCCAGGATTATGCAATGTTATAATATTCTACTCAAGAAATGGCTCAATGCCGTTACATATCATTCACATCTTGGATATTTTCCATAAATAGCTCCATCGTTGATTATCATGTAAAGTATACTTTTCACAGGAAATACAGAACCTAAATCTATTTTCTTTTGTTCCCCTTTAAGTTTTCCTATGTACTGGTGTTTAAGGTTAACACGCCATATCCACCATTGATATGAAACTTCAACATCATGTTCAGCAGGAATCCTGAACATAATATTATCAGTATCACCAACATCTGTAGTATTACCATACAATGTCCAGTACTCCATTTTGATACCGTGTTTTGAATCGCAATGAGCATAAAACATTACCTCATCTTTCACTATTTCATTAATATCCGGTTTCTCAGTTATTGGATATTTCTTTTTGAACGCTCTTACCACATCACTATTCAAATTTGTCATATCACTAATTACATATTGCATATAACGTTTCTCGGTATCTGAAATTATCACCTCGAAAACATCACCAATTTTTGTTGCCTTAACTCTCTGTGCCATACATGTTAATAAAAAATTTGTAGAAATTCATTCATTAGATCTTTTTCATAAAATAGATAATAACACGTTGCCAAACATACTTCCATCACGTTGTCAACAATAATTAGACCGTAATTGTAATTAAAGAACATATTTAGAACATACCATTTGCCATTCTGCTCATGAATAATTATAGTATGATAATCATTCTTTATTACTATTTTCTCGTCACCGTCTTTCGATATAGATGCATCTGGATACTTTTTAGAGATATATGTAACTAATTTATCTATCTTTAAATAAATGGGATAGATTTTCCATTTGTAGAGATAACGCCCCAAATATTTATCAATGATATTTCTGGATTTGAAACAATCCAATAAACGTAATAATGATTCGTTAGCACCCCTCCAATATTGCTTGCCTAAATCCCAATATGAACAAACCTTTGAGAAAAAATAATCACATGCATTATCTTCACTATCAAAAGTTTTAATATCAGTTCTCGTACCTCTTTCATTCATCAAATAAGATTCCCATTGATTTGATGTGTTATCCAAGACATAACCCTCAAGAAAACAATATGGAACATCAAAACCTTTAAGGCAATAATAGTTACGAGGGACTCCTATTGCATCAAGTTTCTTCTGTAATTCGCATCTATTCATTTTAATACGGATTTATTTTTTTCAAATATCCATCTTTTACAAGTTTTTCAATTGTATCATACGTAATTATTTGTATTCCACCACCTGGCTGACCATAATAAGGTGCTGCTATACTAATATTAGCTTTAAAGCTATTTTGAACATAATATACATCCCTAAGATTAAGATTCGTCGATCTAGGTAAGGATCTTTTAGCTGGATCCGTTCCTGAAACAGATAAATACCTCGAATCTGGGCCCGTTCCGCCATATCTATCCAATTCCGTACCAGCATCTATAGTAGCATCTATGGAATATCCCTCCATTTTACCATCATTTGGCGGATAATCTGCTGTAACAGGAGCATTTGATGCTCCTACATTCTTGCTTTTTGCATATCTTACTACAGCATCTGAGACAGCTTGTGTTGTCAAGCCAATAGCCATTCGTGATACTATCTGCTTTCCAGAAACCTTTTGAACTCCTTCACCTGTTATATCAACTGCTGAAGTAAGAACAATTTCACTATTCCTAATAGCGTTTCCATTTTTAATAACCCATTTCCCCAGTCTTGAACCTGTCTTAGCTGCAGTTCCGCATCCGGCAGTAAAACCACCAAATACACCTGAAACGGCAATATCAAAGAAATCAACTTTTTTAAACCACGCATCTTTCCCAGAGTAACCGCTTAAATAGTTAAATACTACTTGCATACTATAATCTACTGCAGAACTTACAATTGCACCAATGATAATTGCAGCAATTATAGATTCTCCGCTAGGATCCGTATACTTAAGCGGATTATTCAGGCAGTAGGAATAACGGTTGAAATTCTGCGGATCTGTAGGAGCCTGAACAAATGGGTCGGGACTGAGGAAACGGCCTAGTCTTGGATCGTACATACGGCCTTTCATGTCAATTAGGCTCAGTTGGTCCAGGTGCTCATGTCCGGTGTAGCCGCGGTCTATTACTTCATCAAGGAATGACTCTTGGACGGTGCGGTTTCCCCATGGGTCATAACGTATTTCGTTGTAGTCATCATAGTTGTCTACCATCATGGTTATACTGCCCAGATGGTCTGTTATGATGGCATAGCTGTTGGTGACGGTGCCACTAGCAGCATCCTTCTCGGTATACAGTCCAATCAGTCCATCTGCTCCGCTTATATAGTAGTAGCGGGTGGTTACGCCGTTTACGGTCTTCTCCTCATAATCTCCCCAAAAGAACTTATCATATGCCCTATGGTATGTCTTGTCCATTGTGGAGTAGACTTTCTTTAGGTCTGGGCCGTACTGGGCAAAGTAATAGTAGAAGTCTGTGTTGTCTGTCTGCCATATATTATCTACTTTACCCCATGGGTTGTAGGTTATACTTTGTTCGTTATAGTCAATTTCATTGTTTGTGTTCTGTACGGACTGTACGGCATGAGGTTTGGTGGTACTACTATATGTATATGAGCCTATGTCACTCTTGGAGGTTATATTTCCGTTGGTTGCATAGGTAATGTACATTAAGTTCTGGTTTCCTATTTGTACGGATGTGAGCCTGTCTACGTTATCATAATTGTAATACATAGGATTATCCATTCCTTTCTGTTTCATGGCCATGAGGTTTCCGGTCTGGGCGGAGAATCCATAGTTGTCAATCTGGTAATAGTAGCCGTATTGTGATGTCTTGATAGTGTCAGGATAACCGTACTGGTCAAGTGTTGTGGTACGTATGATTGGATAGATGGTATAATTGTCAAGGATGGTATGGGTGACGGCGCGGCGGCCGGTATACTGATTTAGGCTCCACACTATGGCACCGGAGGCTCCGTTTACTCCTGTGAGATTGCCATAGCTGTCATAGGTGTAACTGTTTGTTACACTTCCCGGCAAGGTTTTCTGGGACAGTTGTCCGTTACTGTCATACTGGTAGGCCTTGCTTCGTGTTATGTCTGTACCATTGGTCATTGTCTCACTGGTGACTCTGCCGTAAGCGTCATACTCATAGCTCTTGGTCCAACTGCCCAGGCTTTCGCTAATTAAACGCATCTGTCCTGTTCCGCTTGTTCCGTAGGTGTGGGTGATGGTCTGAGTACTGCCGGATTGTGTGGCGCTTTCAGTTGTCACACGGCCAAGGTAGTCATAATTGGTGACAAATACAACTCCACGGCCGTCTATGCGTTGTATCTCACGGCTCATGGCGTCATAACTATAGGTGGTGGTGCCGGCATCTGGGTCAGTCATGCTTGTGCGGTTGCCACGATCATCATACTGGAAGGTCCAAGTGGAACCGCCGGATACTGTGGTTTTGATTCCACCGTTTGAAGCATAGGTGTTGGTTAAGCTTGATATGGGGGCGGTCAGTGTCTTGAGGTTTCCCCACGCATCAAAGGTCTTGGTGGTGGTGCGGTTACCGTTCTCAGTGATGGTAACAGTGCGGTTGCCGTACTGATAGGTTATGATATGGTTTCCCGGAGCACTTTCCTGTGTCAACCTGCTTCTGGAGTCATACGTATAATTATAAGTGAGAGTAAGGTCTCCATTTATGTCTATCCGGCTGGTTGTAAGTCCTTTATTGTTGTAGGTGGTAGTTGAGTTTACGGATATGTTTTGGGGACCTATGCTCTCTGTCTTGACCTGTCGGCCATGATTGTCATACCATGTCTTTACCCATGGTAATGCTGTTCCCTGTTCCAATACGAACCAACGCTGTGAGAAACTGTTGTTCCAACCACGTGTATAGGTTACTACGCTACCATCGGCTGTCTGGGTACGTATGAGATCACCCCATGCGTCATATGTATGGGTAACGGTGTTGTCTATACTCAGATTTATACTGTCCTGCTCGGTCAGTATGTTTCCCCAAATGTCATAGGTGTATTTCTGTACTGACGACGAGGGATATGTGAATATTCTTACCGGGAAGCGATGTGTGCTTTCATACTGGTAGAATGTTGTACATGGTGTTTGGATTCCGCTACCTGTGGAAACCTGACTAGCCAGGTTTCCATACTGGTCATACGAATATGTAGTGGTGAGTGGTTTGATTGTCCCGTAGTTCTCTATCATGGTCGACACCGAACCTGTCGTGTTGTTATACGTATAGGTGGTGGTACGTATGTAGGGGGAGGCATCATCCGAATGACGCTGGGTCTGTACTACAGTCTGGGGACGATAGGTTCCGCCCGCAAATATGTAGTCAGTATAATCTGTTGCTCGATACATGTTTGTTCCATAATATGTTGTATCGGATTCCTGATATCCAAAAACTGCATTGAAATGATTGACTGTAATGACACTGTTACCATCCATGTCAATGTCTTCTATCTGTAACGGGTAGGCAAAGTATTTCTTACCTCCTTTGGATACTATGGTTAGAGAGTTTGTAGTTTGACTCAGACTGCTACCTATCATAGTCTTGGTGTATGTAACCTTGGGGATGTAGTGTAAGGTATCCCACTGGATGATTCCGCTTTCTGTCTTGATGCCAGTAGTGGTACAGTTAGCAACCGTCTTGGCAAACCCTAGAATACCGCGACCACAAAGGTGGGTTTTAAGCCCCTCATATGAGTACCGGGTGGTCAAGCTGCCAGCTGCTCCGTTGTTTTGAACGGTCTGCTTTACTACGTTAAGAGGTATTGTGTAACGAGGTGCAGGATAGGTTTCTTTAGCGCCACTGGTATAGACTGTTGTATCAGTAAGGGTGGCGTAGGTTATAGAGGTCATAGCTCCGTAATCTCCGGTAATAGAGGTTACCTTTCCTGTTTGTGCAGAGAAATTCAAGTTTTTATAGATTCGCCATTCAGGATCAGAATTTGAATTTATTCCACTGACACAGTTATATCCATAATTTACCAACTCTATTCGGCCATCACCATCAAAATCTCCGGAAACAAAACGTCTTGGATAAGAGTCACTTACTTTGTTTGAGGTTGCATGGTAGACTTGCTCCAGACTTGTGCCTGTGGAGCGCATCCAATACGTATGAGTCTTGTTAAATTCTCCCCATTCTTCACCCCACCAGTTTGATTCCCTTTCATATACTGCTTTGGTAATAACAACATCATCTTTTCCGTCTCCATCAAAATCAAAAACATCACAATGGAACTTGTCGTAATCACGAGTTGTAAAGCTCTGATAAAAAAGATTCAGAGTACAGGCATTTATCTTATTGAATGTACCATCTCCGTTATTGATGAAGAATTTCCAGGAACTGGAATCGATTGCTGTCGTCAGGAAATCCATCAATCCATCTCCATTAAAGTCACCTGTAGCTGTCATTTTCCAGTAATCAAAATCGCTTCTTGTCGTCTTATGATAATCTGAAAACATGGAAGATGATATTGAACCGCCTTGATTCCAATATATAGTATAATTATTTTCACAGACTACCACCATATCTTTCAGACCATTTCCGTTCATGTCTGTGAGATATAATCTTTCAGGATCACTACTCAGATATAGATTATAGTCTATTGAATAGGAAATTGGTTCATCAAATATATTAAACAATGTGAGTTGTGATATATCTACAGATTGAGACAAAAGATGTATCTTGGCTAGTCCCCAGTTGTTTCTTTCAGTTTCCAGGACTACAATATCAGTTCTGCCATCATTGTCTACATCACCAGTAGCATATAATGGGGAACAGTTTGTGTATAACAATGTTTCGGTACCAAACCTGTTATTATTAGAGTCTATCATGTAGAAAGACATATAGTGTTCAATAGTATCTTCCGGATATACTCCAACACTTATCATACAATGTCTATGTCCTAAAAGGAACTCATTGTTTCCATCACCGTTGTAATCAACGGTTGACGAGCCACACACGCCGGATTGACCTAACGCATATGAGAAATAATATGGATAATCACCACTTACAGATGAATAAGAGGGCGTAAAACTATAATATGCCGTATCATTAAAAACAACGTTTCCATTACTATCCCTTCCTGACATATACTTGTAAAGATGAACTAGACCATTTTTACCGCTACCGGTATACTTGTATCCGAAAATGTCATCAATACCATCGCCATTAAAATCCCCAGAGGATAGATTCTGATCTCCTATGGATACTGCATTTGACGATATAGATAATATCGATGGCGTATATGACTGATAACTGACCGAAGGAAGATATGACCAAATGAATCTATTGTAAGGTCGATTCTCATTCTGAGCATTCTTTTCAGTCACTCTTTCCAAGCGCGAATACTTAAATGTCGTTCCATCGCCTGTAGTGTTGTAATTCAGTGTATATGTACGAAATATATTTCCATTTGTTTTACTTGTTATTGTCTTAAGACGCTTGTTCATACGTCCTTTCTGCCCATCAAACCTGACAGGTATGGTATCAGTACGGTTTTCATATGTGAATTCTATGAGGTTGTAAGGTGATTCGTTTGCGTTATAGTTGCTTCCATAGGTAATTTGATATGGATATATGCAATTATTATCTTTCTGATAGCTGCAAGTCAGTAAATTTCCATCTGGTTGCTGAACGCTATATAGATACCAGGAATGTATTTTGTTTACACCTCCTTTGTTATATGACAAACGAGAATTATCATTATATCCATAAACACAAACCTGTCCGTTACTGTTCTGTTCCTCAAACCATATTCCAGCGGGCGAAGAGGATACATGTTCAATTATGTGTGTAAAAGGATCTGATTCTGGATAATAAATTGCTCCATTTTGCCCCGCTACTGAAAGGCTATCTAGTATCAGGCGTACTCCGTCTAGAAAAAGTGCATCATCGTCAAGATAATTGACACCTTGCGCAGAATTGTCATGATATATATTTTTGGGTCCGCGGGTAATGGATGAGAATCCGGACAAATTAGCACCGTAACCGCACAGTCCATTGCCGGCTTGACTGTTGTATACTATAGACAATTGGGGTTGCAAGCCTCCTACTCCTACTGGAACTTCTATGGGTATGCTGTATGTTGCTCCGCCCATTGATGACACACCGAACTGGCTGCCCATTCCACCTACAGCAGTGCTGGGATCAGTACTGTAAGCTGATGGTATGCTAGAGTACCCGTATGAAGATGATGCATATCCTGTTATGTTGGTTTTGATAGGATCAACGCAACAATTTCCTTCAGATACAACATAGTAGGTTCCTGCTGGCAGTTGACGTTGGATGAAAGATAGAAGAATATTATCACAATGACCTATGCCATCATAATCATTGTTTGATTCTATCAGGTTTCCCGAAGAATCAAGCAGATGCATGTATGTATCAAACGCATCTGATCCCTGATGTGTAAGGGTTACATTCATAGGCACAGCCAATGAAAAAGTGTAGAATATATCTGGACCATATACTCCATAATTGTCATCGTAATAGTCTGATATCTTGGTATCTGTATAGAAAAAATCTGTAGAGTATGATCCTGCTGCTATGGGATCCTGCAAAGTGTTACCTTGTGGGTAAGAGCGATTGGGTATGACACTATTCTCTTTCCACAGTTCAAATCGTGCTCTATCTTCAGTTGTTGGCCTATTAATTTCTAAAAGGTTATGATTGCTATTATAGTCAGTCTGAGCGGACATAAACGAACACGCAGTCAATATAGTTACTGCCAATAATTCAATTCTTTTCATAACTGTCAGGTATTAATACTTTATTACTTTCCATATACTGGTTTCGTCATCAACTATTATCTTCAGAATGTACATTCCGTTGGGGCTGTCTGTAATATCTATGTCATTGACAGCATCCGGTTCTTTGATTGTATAGATCTCCTTACCAGATGTGCTGAATATTGTTATTGAAGCATTAACTGCAATTTCAATATCTGAAATTTCCACGCTAAACAAACCGTCAGTGGGATTGGGAAATATTGTTATCTTATGTGCAGACAGATCATCTGTCATAGGATTGCCCTTACGTCCGGAACCTTTGTCTGTTCCCCGTATAATGATTGCACGTTCACTAAGGATTCTATTTCCCGATGAATCATAGCTGTAATTAATTACATTGTCTGCTAATAAGTTTTCAAAAAAGAAAGAGAGAAAAATAATCACAAAATGCCATCTTAATGGCTTAAATGTCCTTTTTATTAACATACTTGAATACAATTAATTAGTTAGCGTCATCAAAAATACAAATAAATCTTATAATTATACAACCAAATATAGTATATGTGTAAGAATTTATAAACGGTCTGATAAATGAGTGTGCATTTAGCTGTATTTTACATCCTTGGTCCCACCTATACCAAAAAAATGATGTAATTTTGAGACTCTAAATACTATAGGTATGGAAATCTATTGCATCAACAGCAAGAAGAGTGAGAGTTTCAACCCTGGCGTGACTTACACTGAGGTGTTCGGCAAGTTGAATGTGCAGCTTAAGGGTGTCCCCCTGTGCGTTACATCCAACGGCAAGGTTCAGGATATGGAGGCCAAGGTTTATGAGGATTGTGACGTTGAGTTCCTGGATGTAACCACCAGCATAGGTGCACGCTGTTACACGCACGGACTGGTATTTGTGCTGGCCAAGGCTGTGGCAGAGCTCTTTCCGGGCGGAAAGATCAGGGTATCAAACGCCATATCAAAAGGTTTCTACTGCCCCATAGAGCTGGACCATGAGATTACTGAGGATGATGTCACATCCATCAGCGAGCGTATGGGCAGTATCATAGGCCGCAGCGTCCCGTTCATAAAGCATACAGCCCACACCAAGGATGTGGCCGATATCATGGCCGCCGCAGGACGTGAGGATACAGCCAGGCTGCTGCGCAGCGTAGGTTCCATATACTCATCATATTACACTCTGGATGATATGCCCGACTGGTTCTTTGGAACCCTGCCTCCCCACACCGGATGCCTTAAGGTATTTGGGCTGGAGCTGATGGCAGGCGGCGTACTGGTACGCGTACCCAACCGTGCCAACCCCGACCAGCTGGAACCCATGATACGCCAGGACAAGATGTTTGAGATGTTCAAGGAGCATCATGACTGGATGGGTATTCTAGGATTCTCCACTCTTGGAGAACTGAATGAGGCTATCCGTAAGGGTGGCAGCAACATGATCATAAACGTGGCTGAGGCTCTGCAGTCACAGAAGATTGTACATATAGCTGACCAGATTGTGGCACGCCGTAATGAGGGTAAGGGTTTGAAGCTGGTTATGGTATCGGGCCCGTCATCATCGGGCAAGACCACATTCAGCAAGCGTCTTATGGTACAGCTCATGGCACAGGGACTCACTCCTAAGGTGATTTCACTTGATGACTATTTCCTGGATCGTGACCACACCCCGCTGGATGAGAACGGCGAGCATGACTTTGAGTCACTCTACGCCATAGACCTGCCCTATTTCAATGAGCAGCTTAAGGACCTTCTGGCAGGTAAGACCGTACAGCCGCCCACATTCAATTTCAAGAAGGGTGGCATACGTGAGTTTACAGACCCGCCTCTCACGCTGGGTGAGAATGACATTCTGCTCATAGAGGGTATCCACGCCCTCAACCCGGACCTTATGCCCGAGATTCCGTCTGACCGCCGTTTCCTGATATACGTATCGGCACTTACCAGCATACGTATAGACCAGCATAACTACATCCCC
>Ga0265300_10003026_pt1 | contig 13987 bp, 9 predicted proteins | sample AusTroGonzalo_MG_FD_193482 | JGI IMG/M metagenome (GOLD analysis project Ga0265300, IMG submission 193482) | Bovine rumen microbial communities from tropical cattle in Woodstock, Queensland, Australia - Gonzalo_03 | ecosystem: Host-associated > Mammals > Digestive system > Stomach > Rumen ... | reverse complement strand
AATGTCGCGGACACGGGCAATCCCGTTCGCAAGGCGCAGCATGTGCACCATTTCCAAGTAGTCTTCAAGGCTCTGGCTTAACTTTACTTGTTCCATAGGACGGCTCCGTTTGGTCGAAAAACAGACCTTATATATTAGTCATAGCTAAATTTAGAAAGCCTTGGCTAATTAGTAAAGGCTAAACTCCAGGAAATGGGGGTAAAAAGGGGCGTTCCCCTTTTTATTAGAAAATTTTGTATATTACTCCCTGACAGGCACTGGCAGCGGAATTCCGTCTGCAAGCCATGACTGGCGAATAAGTCGGCCTTTTGGTATATCCCCAATAATTGTTGGGATTTTAGTATATCCAAAGGCCGGCTTTTTTGTTTAACCAGAGGTAAAAAGTGAAAGAAAACGAAGAAAAAGGCGAAATCGTGCTTTATCAGCCGGAAGGTGAAGTCCGGCTAGAGGTGCGCATGGAACGAGAATCCGTATGGCTATCGCAAATCCAGATGGCAGATTTGTTCCAAAAAGACAGAACCGTTATTGGGAGGCACATCAAAAATATCTATCAGGAAGGTGAATTGACAAAGGATATCACATGTGCAAATTTTGCACATATGGGTGTCGATGCCGATCAAACTTACAATACGATCCTTTACAACCTTGATGTTATTATATCGGTGGGCTATCGGGTTAAATCAATTGCAGGGACCCGTTTTCGCCAGTGGGCAAACAAAGTCCTGAAGGATTATATGCTCAAGGGTTATGCCGTGAACCAGCGGATGGTTGCGACCGGAATGCAGATTGCCAATCAGTTTCAGGAACAACGGCAATTGATTGAAATACAGGGGTCGAAACTTGAAAATGTAGACAATCGTCTTTCGACCGTCGAAAAACATATTGATTTCTTTGTCAAGGCGGCCCAAACTCCCACAGGAGGCATCCTTGCGACAGGAACTCGGTTTGACGGGCTTGTTCTGATTGCGGATTTAGTAAAATCTGCGAAGCGGTCCGTGATGTTTATCGATCCGTATGCAAATCTCGAGGTTTTAAAATTTGCCGCGATGCGAGCAAAAGATGTTAAGGCGGTCATTTATTCCGCACGAATCACTCCCGAATTTAAGGCAGCCAGGGATACGCACAACAAGCAATATCCCGGTTTAGAATTAAAAACGATGCGCACCATCCACGACCGATTCTTGCTTGTGGATGATACGGTTTATCACTTTGGGGCCTCGTTCAAGGACATGGGTAATGAAATGACGGCTTTTAGCGTTTTGAATTTCGTGACGCCGGAAGAAGTTATTGCCAAAATCCAGGCAAGTATGAAGGAGAAATAAGTTAGACATTCCCCTTCACATAAAAAAGAGCCGCGGCAATTGCCGCAGCTCCTTTTGAGCATTCTATGAAGTAATTAGAAACTGAACACGGTTTCGAGACCGAAATGCAGTGCGGTATCGTCCTCGTTGTCCTGCACGGGAATGTCCACCATGCCAAATGCCGTGATTTCGAGGTTTTCCACCGGCGTAATGTAGGCGCGGGCACCGACATTGAACGTAGCGGCAGTATCATCGTCATCATCTAGCGTGTTGGTGTGGTATTCCAGAGGAATGCCGAACTTGATGAATTCAGCAAGCTTGAAGGCAGGTTCGGCATACACAAAGAAGTATTCCGGAATTTCGCCGTTGTCAAGATCACTTGCATCTTCAACGGCATCGCCCCTATCGACGATGGCATAGAAGGCTGTCGTCTTGATATCAAACATAGCCACTTCAAACGTCGGCTCCACCAAGAAGGCATGAGCGGTAGAAGTCCAGTCCTGGCCATCGACCACATCTTCATCGTCCATCAGGTAGTCGGCATGGAAACCATACACAGCCCTAAAGCCGAAACCACCGATGTTCAGGCCTGCTTCGACACCAGCATGGAACTCGTTGTGCTGTGCAGTCTGGAAGCTCTTGTAGTCAACGAACGGACGCAGGTGCTGACCGGCGAAATCAAAGTCGTAGGCAGCGTGAACGTCGTAGACCTTTGCGCCTTCGTCATCGGCCCAGTCGTTATCGCCACGGCCAAAACCGAATCCGAGCACGAGGCCCGCCAAGTCAATTTCGAGACCGCGGATATCATGTTCCTTCATGCCGGCAGCATTGTCGGCAGGATCGTCGTAGCCGTAGTAGGCAACAAACGCTCCTTCCGAGAATGTCTGGTCACCCAGCTTGACGGCGAAGAAATCAGCCGGCTGGTACTGGACATAGGCGCCATTGTAGACGGCGGCGGGGCTATCCGTTTCACCATCAGCCTCAAGGCCCACGAATGCCGACCACTTCTCGTTGAACTTGACTTCCACATTCAGGTCAAACGTGGAGGCATATTCGTGGTTCAGGTCATCGTCATTGAAGACGTCGCCGGTGTATGCGTCGAATTCAACTTCGCCGGAGAACTTGACTTCCATATTGGCAGCAGAAGTCGCTTCGCTCATGCTCGCCTTGAGCATGTCGAAAGCATTGCCTGCAGCGGCAGCGACTTCGCCAGGATTTGTATTCTCTGCGGGGGCGGCAGCCTGTTCTTCCGCTTTCGGCTGTTCAGCGGCGGCCTGTTCCGCCTTGGGTTCTTCAGCCTTCGGCTGTTCTGCAACAGGAGCAGGCTGTGCGGCGGGCTCGGCGGCAGGCTGTTCAGCAGCAGGTGCGGCGGCGGGTGCTTCAGCGGCCGGAGCGGCAGGCGCTTCGGCTTCCTGTGCGAATGTCGGCGTCGCAAAAATTGCGGCAGCAGCAAGGCCGAACAAAAGGTTAGACGACAAATGATTCTTCATATATCTCTCCTATGACGGATTATTTTCCCGTTTCTGTAACACTCCGTCAAGATTTTTACAAATAGTGCTACAAAAACGCTTGGCTATCGCCTTCTACGTGTTATTGTTGCAAAATGCGTGCCAAGTTTTTTGTTAATTTGTTTGTTAGATTAGTCTAACTTAAACTTTTTAATTAAGGGCCGGCAGGTTTTGGGCCTACCAGCCCTTAATGGTTCTTGATTCTAAAGGTTAATCGTCGAAGCGCTTTTCCTTGTTAGCCTTCATACCGAAGACCTTGAGGAATACGCCTGTACCGACCAGCGCCACGATGGCAGCGACAATCCACTTGGCATCGCCTCCAACAGGCACCTGGTAAAGGAGCACCGCCACGGCCCAGGCAAGAATCGTCTGCACGGTCGCCATGAGGACAGCGAGGCCGAGGCCGATTTCGCGGGCGACGACACCCATTGCGGCAAGGCACGGCACATAGAGCAGGATGAAGATGAGGAACGCGAACACCTGCCAGTTGAATCCGTCATGACCGCCATTGTGGAAGTAAGAACGGAGGTTGGCGTAGATGTCGGCCGTCTCGGAAAGGTCGCCTTCTTCGAGAGCGCCCATTTCGTCTTCAGAAAGTTCGAGGCCAGCGGCAGCGAGCTTTGCAAACACGGCCTCGCGGGTCTTTTCGTCCTCTTCTTCTTCACCGAAGGTTTCGATGGCTGCAAATTCTTCGCAGGTCAACACCTTGGCATCGGTAATCTTGTCAAGAGTTTCCTTCTTGAGTTCGGCGGCTTCCTGGCCTTCCAATTCACCCGCGGTCCCGAGAATGTCGGTGAGCGAGCCAAAGACTTCAGAGAGATTTGCCGGGACAGATTCCAGGGCTTCGACGAGGGCTCCGACGATATCGGGTGCGCCACCTTCTTCCTCTTCTTCGGCGGGGCATTCGTCCATACCGGCGATAAGGACCTTTTCCTCTTCAGCCTTTTCTTCAGCAGGCGCTTCTGCGGTTTCTGCAGAAGCAGCAGCACTGTCAACGGCAGCGTTATCAGTTGCGGCGGAATCCGCAGCGGCAGGTTCGGCAGCCTTGTTCGTGTCGGCAGCAGCCGTATCAGCAGCGGCAGCCTGTTCCGGAGCAGGTTCTTCTGCAGCAGCAGCTTCTTCGGCCTTCGGCTCTTCTGCAGGCTTAGCCTCTTCATTCTCGCCAGCCATAGAATACAGCGAGTTCATGGTACCGATAACGGCTTCCTTGGCCAGGAGGCCTGTGAACAGGGACACAGATGCCGGCCAGTTTTCCTTCTCGACACCGAACGGTTCAAACACCGGCGTAATGGCCTTACCGATTACAGAAAGCAAGCTGTTTTCGGAATCGCCGTTACCGGCAGTAAATTCAAAACCTGCAGGTTCGTTGGCCGGAGCATTTTCGTCCGCAGCCTTCTCAACGATACCGAAGCTGTTGAGGAAGCCAAGGATTGCAACGGCAAGCGTAATCACCTTACCGGCGCGCCAGATGTAGTCGCGCAGACGCTGCCAGCAGTGGATCATCAAGGACTTGAACTTGGGCAAGTGATACGGCGGAAGTTCCATCACGAAGTTGCTGGCCTGGCCCTGGAACAGGGACTTCTTCAAGAAGAGACCGTAGGCAATCGCGAACAGCACGCCGGCGAGGTAAAGCAGGAACACGACCGTGCCCGCCATCTTGCCAAAGAATGCCGCAGCAAACAGCGCATACACCGGGAGGCGAGCGCCGCAGCTCATGAACGGCACCAAGAAGATGGTGAGGAAGCGTTCGCGCTTGGATTCCAGCACGCGGGAGCCCATAATGCCCGGCACACCGCAACCGAAGCCCACCATCATCGGCACGAAGGCGCGACCCGGGAGCCCGAGGAATCTCATGAAGCGGTCGGCAACGAAAGCGGCGCGAGCCATGTAACCCGAGTCTTCGAGGAACGAAAGGCACAGGAACATGAAGAAGATGACCGGGATGAAGGTCGAAACCGTCTGGATACCGGCACCGATACCGTCGGCGAGGATTGCCGTGACAAACGACGGGCAACCAATTACATCGCCCAGCACGTAGCCGAGGCCATCCACGAAAATTGCACCGAACAGCACGTCAAAGAAATCAATAAACGCAGAACCGATAGTGACTGCGACCCAGAACACGAGATACATCACCACGAGGAAGATCGGGAGAGCAGCCCAGCGGTTCAAAAGTACGGCGTCAAGCTTGTCGGAGAAGGTCTTCTTCTCGCGTTTAGCGACAATCGCCTTGCCGGCCACGCTATGGGAAATGGAATAGCGGTTTTCGGCCATCGCAAATTCCGGTTCTTCGCCCAGAATCTTCACGACATCGGCCTTGTTGATTTTCACGCCTGCTTCGGCAAACTTGTCGGCATAGCTTTTCTCGTTGCCCAAGTACATGAGCGAGACCCAGCGGGCATCCGTATCCAAGAGTTTAGCAATCGGAGCAACCTTCGGTTCCAGGGCCTTCACTGCCTCTTCAACCTTGTCGCCGTAAACCATCGGCTTCGGGAGCGGCATGGGGGAGGCGAGTACGTGGCCCATCTGGCTGATAAAGTTGGTGACGCTCTTTTCGCTAACGGCAGAAAGCGGAATGCACGGCACGCCGTAGAAATCAGAAAGTTCGTCGAGATCCAGCTGGATTCCGCGATTTTCGGCGATGTCCATCATGTTGACGGCTATCACCATCGGGATCTTCATGTCGGCGAGCTGGCTCGTGAGGAACAGGTTTCGTTCCAGGTTCGTTGCGTCGACGATGTTGATGATCAAACTAGCTTCGCGGCTGAGTAGGTAGTCGACAGCGGCGCGTTCGTCTTCGGCATTGGCAAACAGGGCGTATGTACCCGGCAGGTCCACCAGGCGAATCTGGCGGTCACCCAGTTCAAAGTAACCTTCCTTCTTTTCGACAGTCACGCCGGGCCAGTTACCCACATGCTGGCGGGCACCCGTAAGTGCGTTAAAGAGAGCCGTCTTACCGCAGTTCGGGTTACCGGCAATCGCAATCGTCAAAAGTTTTCGTGCGGCCATTATACCCTCCTCAGTTTAAGAACGTTTGCTTCTTCTTTGCGCAGCGAAAGTCTGTACGAAAGCACCGCCACCTCGATCGGATCGCCGAGAGGGGCCGCCTGCAAGACTTCAATCTGGACGCCTCGCACAAGCCCCATCGAAAGGAGCTTGGACTTGTAAGCGGAATCGCCTTCATTATAGCCGACGATTTCCACTTTGTCGCCCTTCTTGAGTTCCGAGAACTTGGGCTCGGTACTCCATTTTTTCGTTTGCGACTTTCCGCCGCAGCCACAGTTACAGCTCATATTATCCTCATATAACAAGACAGCGCCTGAGCAGCGCTTTCTAGTTTATTTTGTGTTTTTGACAACCTTTGCTTTTTTTACCGACGGATTTTTCGAAATCGCATCCGACGGCTTCATAAAATCTTCAATCTTTCCGAGAGTTTCCGCCGAAAGGATATGTTCCATGCAGCAGGCATCCTTGTCGGCAATCGCCTCGGATACACCGAGCTTGATTAGGAATCCCTTCAGGAGAATGTGGCGGTTCAGGATCATGGCGGCAACGCGCTGTCCTTCTTCGGTGAGTTCCACTCCGCTATAGGGTTCCTGCTTTACCAGGCCCATTTTCTTGAGTTCGACCATTGCCTTCGCCACCGACGGCATCTTCACCGAAAGGGCCGCGGCAATGTCCTTAACGCGGGCAAGTCCATTCGCAAGGCGCAGCATGTGCACCATTTCCAAATAGTCTTCCAGACTCTGAGTCAGTTTTGTATGGTCCATTTTAACCAGCCTTTATTAGACGCGACTAATATAGTTTAATAAATCTAATTAGGCAAGGCTAAAATTATTAAAGAAAACATATTTATTTAGGGTAGGCTAACTTTATAACTAAAAATTTACGAAATTTTCGCGTTTTTGCCCTTGTTTTTCTAGTTAGATTTATCTAACTTTTAGTTAGACAAGTCTAATTCTGATTGTAGCCATAGCTTTCGGACCCGGATTTGTCTGGTTGAAGCAAAAATCCAATTCCCTCCTTGTGTCTCTTTGGGAACGATTGCGCCCCCGCTCAAGTAGCTCTGAGCAGGGGCGTTTTTTGTGCATAAAAAGGTGGTATTATACCACCTTTACGCATTAATTTGACGACGTGATAAATACGTGCCAGGAGCCGTCCTCTTTCCCCCGCTCGACATAGTGCTTATCGAGAAGGCGCTGGACCAACTTATCGACTGCCGATTTCTGAATGCCGAGTTTTCTCTGGATTTCGGCATTCGTCAATACGGGTTCACTCTGCATCATGTTAAGAATTCTGCCGTAGTTCGGCGTGCGGAACTCAATACATTCCCCATCATACCACCAGATGTTTTCCCCGCGCTTCGTTAGGAATTGTACATCCGCGTCAATTTCCTGCGCAACCATGTTGCGGAAATACTTGAGGAACGGAGCAATCGCTTGCAATGAAGCCCTAGCCCCAGAACTGGGCGCAGAGCCAACCTTCAAATCGGCGGCATGCAAAGCCTCCAGATATTCTTCTTTCTTTCGGCTACGGACCACAACCATGGGAATATCGTGTTTCGCCAAGATGTAATTCACGAGCAACCGGGCGATTCTGCCATTACCGTCCTCGAACGGATGAATCCTGATATAGCGGTAATGGAACAAGGCCGCCAACTCCACTGGCGACAGCTTGCCTTCCTTTTCCGCATCATTGTACCAGTCGACAAGATCCGTCATTAACGCAGGCGTTTCTTCTGGGGATGCATAAACGAATCGGTCGCCATATCGTGTAATGACGCTGTTCGGGCGAGTCTTGTACTGCCCTGCATGAACCACATACCCAACTTGCATTCCTCCGGGTAGTTCACGATGAACGGAATAATCTTCACGCAGCAATGTGCGGTGCAAGCCCCTTATAAAATGTTGGGTGAGTGGGGTTTCCTTGATGCAAGACTCCGCCACCATCATCTTGAGCGAGACCTCGCTCGCGACCATCTCCTGCACGCTCCGAACATTCGCCTCACCAATGACCTTTCCGAAAAGCAGAAGAATCTCCGTCTGCCCGTAAGTGAGCGTATTGCCTTCGATGTGGTTGCTGTTGTAGTTGAAATCGACCGAAAAACGGCGCGCAAGACGAGCCTTGTCATCTTCTGAAAGCGGCTGGAGGGCCAGCCAGGCCTCAAGGGATTTTTCTAGGGTCAGGTATCTCATACCCTAAATATAACCAAAATGTTCTTAAAAAGGTAGTCAACATACCACCTTTTTTACTAAATTTTGCTAAATTTTAGTTAAAATATTGCTAAAAAGGTAGTCATCAGACTACCTTTTTGACCATTTTCCGCTAATTCTGCTTCAGCGGGGTCATGCTCTTGGCGCAGATTGCCATGGTCGAGAGGTTGTGCAGCAAGGCGGATGTCGATGGGGCGAGCAGGCCAAAGAAACCTGCCGCGAGTAGCGACGTGTTGAAGGCCACAATAAAGCGGTAATTCGCCTGGATGCGTTCCATGAGCTGTGTACTCAGTGTGCGGAGTTCCGCGAGATCGCGCAAATCTTCGCTACGGAGAGTCACGTCGGCAGTTTCACGGGCGATGTCGCTTGCATCGCTCATGGCGACCGACACGTTTGCGGCTGCAAGGGCAGGGGCATCGTTGATTCCGTCGCCCACCATAATCACGCGGCGGCCTTCGTCCTTCATTTTTTCGACATAGCGGTGCTTGTCTTCGGGCAATACCTGCGCAAAGAAGGTGTCGATGCCCAAAAGTTGAGCGGTGCGTTCAGCAGCCTTCTGGCTATCGCCGGTAATCATCGCCACATGCTTGATTCCGCGTTCGCGGAGCATGCAGATGGCTTCGGCGGCCTCGTCACGCGGAGGATCGCTAATGCAAAGTACTCCTGCAAGGCTTCCGCCAATGGCAAGATAAATCACGGAGGCGGCTCCGGCGAGTTCATCAATCTTTTTCTGTTCCGCTTCGCCTACGGCAATTTTTTCGTCTTCGACTACGAAATGCTTGCTGCCGATGACGGCGCGTTCTCCGTCGAGGGTCGTCGCGATTCCGTGCGCTACGATGTACTTCACATCGGCATGTTCTTCTTCGTGGTCGATTCCCCTTTCGGCAGCCCCGCGCACGATGGCGCGCGCCATGCTGTGCGGGAAATGTTCCTCGATGCAGGCCGCAATGCGAAGCACCTCTTCTTCGCTGCGTTCGCCGAACGGGATGACGCGTTCGAGCTTCGGTTCCGCCTTGGTGAGCGTTCCCGTCTTGTCGAAAATAATTGTGTCAGCAAGGGCGAATTCTTCCAGGTACTTGCCGCCCTTTACGGTCATGTTGCGGTCGGCCGCTTCGCGCAGAGCCGAAATCACCGAAATCGGGGTCGAGAGCTTGATGGCACAAGAATAGTCCACCATCAGGATCGAAACGGCCTTGGTGATGTTGCGCGTAAACAGGAGCGTGAGCCCGAAACCAAGGAAACTGAACGGCACGATACCATCGGCAAGGCGTTCGGCCCTGCTCTGGATAGAAGCCTTCAGGTCTTCGGAGCGGTCGATGAGCTCGATGATTTTCTGAATCTTGGTGTTGCCGCTCACGGCCCGCACGGATACGACTATCGAGCCTTCGTCCACGACGGTGCCTGCAAAGACAGACTTTCCGACGGTCTTGTGGACAGCCTGCGATTCGCCCGTCATGGTAGCTTCGTTCACGAACGCATCGCCTTCGGTAACGGTTCCGTCCACCGGAATCATGCTGCCGGAACGCACGCGCACAAGGTCGCCTACCTGGACGTCTTGCATGCGCACCTGGACATCGACGCCGTCGCGGACCACCCACACCTTGTCCACCTTCACGGCAAGGCTTGCGGTAAGGGCCGTGCGGGTGCGCGCCTTGGTATAATCTTCCAGAAGGCTGCTTACGTTCAACAAGAACATGATCGTCCCTGCCGATTCGTAATTACGCTGCAAGATACTCGCCCCGATGGCGGCACCGTCCAGCACCTCGACGGAAAGTTTTCCTTCGCCAAGGCAGTTCAGGCCCTTCGCCACGAACTTAAGGCCCCTGTAAATCAGGTGGGCCGTGCGGATGGGGGCGGGAATCAGCAACTTTGAAAGGTAGCGCCGCGCAATCATGAACGCGAGCCGGTTCTTGAAGCGCGTATCGAGTTCCTGAAGTTGGTAATCCGTCTCGGGTTCGCTTTCGGGGAGATTCGCGACGTTCAGGTTTTGGACGAAATCAATCACCTGTTCACGATAGCCGTCTTCGTATTCCAGCAAAATACCGCCGTTTTCCGAATGGACAACCGCTTTCTGGACATAAGGTTCACTCACGCATGCCTTGTGGATGCGCGGTTCATGCACACGTTCAAATGCGTAGGCCCCCGCCCGAAAGCGGATTCGCCCCGGCTTATCGTAAACAATGCGAAATTTCATGGACTACTTCGTCCCAGCCTGATTCTTTGCGTCGTTGCAGATGTCGGCAGCTTCGTCCTTCATATCCTGGAAGGCGGCCTTGGCGTCAGCAGTAATCTTCATGCCTTCGGCAAGTCCCTTGACCGCATATTCGCGGGTTTTGGGAGCCTTGAGAATCTTCTTGATAATGGTCGGGCCAACGACACCCGCCACCACACACCAGAACTTTTCATTTTTCCACACGGACATAGCTTACTCCTTTTGTTGATTTGTTTGCATAATAATCTACCTAAAATTCACTTAAAATGCAAACTACACACAAACTAACAAACAGACTTCAGACCCAAGTCCTATAATCTTTCCGCACAACTAACAATGTTGCAAGCACGAAATTTAGTTCACGCTATGCAACTTAGTTTCCATTCATAAAACTTAGTTAGCGTAAACTATCCAAAGTTAGATATATCTACCTGAAACTGTACCGGATCTTGGTTGCAAAAGTGCGTCCCGGTTTAGATTCTCCGTACTTGTCGTAAACGGTTTCGTCCAAAAAGTTGTCAACCTCGAAACTCCAGGCGAGTTTATTATCCCACACGGAATATTCAATACCCAAATCCTGCGTGAACGACGCATCGATTTTCCTGCTCTGGCGGGAACTGAGTTTCCAGCCGTAATAATATTCATCGGTGTAGTTTGCAGCCCACCAGAACTTGACAAAATCGTTCTTGTTGAATATATCGCCCATGTGGAATTCGGCGAGGTAGTTCATGAAGAACCGCGGGATGTTCGGGATAATCGCATCTTCAAGAATACCCTGCTTCGCATTGTAATCAATGTTGCGCAAATCCTGGAATGTCCAGTTCGTCCCGAGCAATACCCATTCATTCACATCGAGTTTCACGTCGCCTTCGTAGCCCCAGCCGCGAATCGGGTCCATGTTGAAATACGGCACCGACATCTGCGCCGTGCCCATGTAATGGATACGGTTCTTGTAGTAGGAATAGAAAACATCACCATCAAAGCGGAACCTTGCCACCAGCGGGATTTCTTGCAAATCAAGAGACAAGCCGACGTTAAAATTATCCGCTTCTTCGGGCTTGAGGCTTGTGGCGGCACTCACGCGCACTCCATCGCCAAAAAGTTCATCGGGCGTGGGCAGGCGTACCGCATGCTGGTAAGAGCCCTTGATAGCGAGCGGTTTTACAATCCTGAACATCAAGCTTTCATCGTAGCTAAAATCCGCATAATCATTCTTTTCCACTGTCGCCTGCTGTATCATGCTCGTGGAGGTATTGGAAATTTCAGCCTTCAGGTAATGGAACTTGAAGCCCAACAAATTCTGGAGTCTCGAATCAAAGAAATTATCTTCAAGCGAAAGGCCCGTCGTCACCGAAATTGTCTTGCCAGGATAGCCTGCCGTATTGAATCCGACCATTTCGGAACCCACGTCATCTTCGGGGTCTTCCTTGTGGTACCGGAAAAGCGTATTCCAGTAAACAAACTGATTCTTAATGAACTGGTAATCCAAATTCAGCAAATCGTTGAAATCATACGCCTGCACTGTTCTCAATTTTGGGAGTCCCATCATGGTCAACTCGCCCACATTCTTTTTGGCCGTATCGCAGCTATACCAGTTGCGGCAATGAACGCGGCTCGTGTCAATGGTTTTATTTTCGCTGTATCCGAACGAAAAATGGTTACCAAAATTCAAGTCTTTTACAAAGATATTTTTCTTATCCAAGCCGAATGTAGCCCCAAAATTGTATCCTTCGGCACTCGTTTCGACAATGCGGTTTGCATCCCCCTGAATTTCCTTGTCAAACGCGCCATAGCTTGCACCAAGCGAAATCTGGTCGAACCACGCATTCATCAAGTTCGCAAAAGCCTGCACGTTGTAAGATGTATAACGGTCATGGTCGCGAACAACGCTCGTATCTTTACCCGTCGAACTCTTCATGTAGGGCGACGTGAATTCATAATCGTTGTCGGAATGGTTGAAATAGCCCGATACGCCAACTTCCAAGTTTGCACCACCTATGATGCTATCGATTACATGGCTCGCACTTACCGATGCCTTGTGCGTATTGAAACTCGAAAGGCTATAGGAAGCATCTACCGAGTTTGCAGGGCGCTTCTTGGTAATGATATTGATGGCACCGCCTGCGCCATCTGTCGCAAAACGCGCGGGGACATAGCCCTTGTAAACTTCAATGTCCGCAATTTGGTCGATAGGGATATCGTCAAGGCCCAAGTTTCCCTGCGTCTCGACGGGAACACCGTTCACCAACACCTTGATGTTCTTGCCTTCCATGCCGCGAATGTTGATTTTGCCTTCGCTGCCCATGCCGCCGGATTTGCGCACCTTCACGCCCGAAGCGGAATTGACCGCTTTTGAAACGGTCTTGCTTGTATTCTGCATCTCGGCTGCGTCAATCGTCGCCACAGACTCCGCTTTTTTTGCCTGCTTCGCCTGTTCCGCTTCTATTTCTGACTCCACCGAGAGTTCGTCCAACTGCGTAACGCCCGAGGCATTTGCCGCAGATGCATCTGATTTCGCCGTCGCGCTGTTTGCGTCATCAGTTGTCGCATTACTTTCCGGGGCGGTTTCTTCCAGAAAATCGTCTATCGAGGTAATTTCTTCATCCTGCGCACGGGCCGCCATCGCACCGAATGCAACCATAATAATCGCAAGCGTTGTCACCTTGTAAAAAAACATCTTTTTCATCGTAGCGCAATTGAGCAATTTTTGCCCCAAAATTCTACTCCAAACAGGCTCTGAAAAACCCGATTGGATTTATCCTTTTCAATAAAAATCCGCTCCCACCATTAGGCGGGAACGGACCATCGTGTTTATGAGGACAACATATCCGCCGCAGATTCGCGGCGATTTCGCTTACTTGAGCGGCACAATCCACATCGGAATCGGCTCGACCGTAGCGATCTTTTCGGCCTTTTCTTTCTTCGGGTCATAACGGAAGTAGGCGTTGCCGTCTTCTTCGGTAGAGACAGCGAAAATGACATTGCCGTCTTCTTCAACATAGACGCCGTAGCTGCCCCAGCTGGAGGAATAACCAATCGGGGTAGCCTTCATTGTCTTCTTTGCCAGGTCGATTTCCACCGGCTTGCAGGTATTGTTGTGGTAGCTGTCCATATCGGTCCAGACCTGCTGCAAGTCCACCATCACGTTCAAGAAAGAATAGACGACATCGCCCTTAGGCAGGCTGATTACGCCAAGATACTTGTAGTTGCCCTTCGCGGTGATGTCCTTGATTGCGAGTTCATCCGAAACATTCCAAACGTAATCCTTGTCGAACATGGTTTCGCCCACCTTGATACGGAGGAAACCGTCAACCTGGCCGGGAGCGTAGCCCCAAGAGGCGTTGCTATAGCAGTAAATGTAACCGTCTGCAACGATAAATGCCTGGTTCTGAGAGTCGTCAAGCGAGCCAACAGCAGCAACGCGGTCATCTTCGGCCACGGCAATCACGGAATCCTTCTCAACGTCAATAATCGCGACCTGGGCCGCATTACCGGTAGCATAGTCGCTCACGTTCTGCAGCAGGCCGACATAGAGGCGACCGTCTACGATCACACCAGTACCCGGGCTCACCACGAGAGCGTCGTCGTTCTTGTATTCGGAAAGGTCAATCGCGCCCGTACGCTTCATCGTCTTCGGGTTGATGATGAGCAGCGAGTCGAGCATGCCGCCCAGATAAGCCTTTTCTTCGTTCACAAAATAGATGTGGTTTGCCCAAGCACCGGCAAGCGAAAGTTCTGCGGTCTTGCCACCAA
>Ga0265300_10003025_pt1 | contig 13990 bp, 9 predicted proteins | sample AusTroGonzalo_MG_FD_193482 | JGI IMG/M metagenome (GOLD analysis project Ga0265300, IMG submission 193482) | Bovine rumen microbial communities from tropical cattle in Woodstock, Queensland, Australia - Gonzalo_03 | ecosystem: Host-associated > Mammals > Digestive system > Stomach > Rumen ... | reverse complement strand
AGGCCGGCAGCTCCTTCTCACACTTGTCGAGCACCTTCTTAGCCTTGTCTATCTTGTCTTCTTCGATGAGGCTCATGGCCAGGGTGGACAACAGACGACGGTGGGTGTAGCACATGCGGGTGACGGTCTCGTCGAGGTAGATACCCTTCTGGCTGACGTTACCGTACTTATACTTGTTCATCACGTTGTCGTAGACTTTCTCTGTGTCGAAGTCGGAGACACCCTCAATAGGCACGAGGTTGCCGCGCTCGTCGGTGTAGTGGGTGCGGAACGGTGTGATGCGGTTGGCAAGACCTTCCTGAACGAAGTGTTCGCCGAGGTTCATGTAGTTCTCCTGACCAACGGTGGTTGCCACGTAGACAGGACGCTCCCAGTTGGCATTGGCAACGAGTTCAAGCATCATCAGATCACCTTTATAGAGGGCACTCTTACCTTTAAGTGAAATGACCATCTTGTCGGGGATGGAGTCGCTGGCCATCATCATGCCACTGCGACGGACGGCCTCTTTGTCGATGGTGACGTAGACACTATCGGTGGGAATGACATGGAAGTCCTTCACCTTAGAACGCACCCAGTATTTGAGCACATTCTTCAGCTCGAAGGGATCGTCGCCGAACTGCTTCTTGGCCTCTTCAGGACTCTCGCGGTAGAGCTGGATAACTTGTTCTTTAAGCGATGGGTCGACCTGCACATATTCGTTCGTGCCTGCACAGTATTCCAGACGGTTCCAGGTAATGGGCAGCGACGGGGAGTCGTAAGCCGGACGTACCATCTGGTCGATATACCAATCGGTCTGCAGATAAGAGAGGTTGCAGACACGTGCATCAGTACGCACACCCTCTGTATCCTGATTGTACCAGAGAGGGAAGGTATCGTTGTCGCCATTGGTGAAGATGATCGGGTTGCCTTTTTCCTGCAGGGTCATGAGGTAGTTCTGTCCGAAGTCGCGGCAGCAGTAACGGTCAGAGCGGTCATGATCGTCCCAAGTCTGGGAGGCCATTTGGATAGGCACTACCAGACATACCAGAGAAATTAGAGAGGCTAGAACCAGATTTTCTTTCTTGGTCTTGCGATTGAGCCAGTCGATGATGGCTGCCACACCCATGCCGCACCAGATGGCGAAGGCATAGAATGAACCGGCGTAAGCATAGTCGCGCTCACGGGGCTGCATCGGGGTCTGGTTCAGGTAGATGACAATGGCCAGACCGGTCATGAAGAACAAGAAGAACACCACCCAGAATTGGCGTATGCCGATGGGATCGTCGATGGTCTTCTCACCAACTTTGCGCTTGCGGGTGTACCAAGCCTGCCAGAACAGTCCGAGCAGACCGAGAATCAGAGGCAGACAGTAGAAGACATTATGTCCCTTGTTCTCCTTGAGATCATCGGGGAGCATATCCTGATTGCCTAAGCGGGCATTGTCGATGAAGGGTATACCGGTAATCCAGTTTCCGTGCTCCAATTCGCCATTACCCTGAATATCATTCTGGCGACCGGCGAAGTTCCACATGAAGTAACGCCAGTACATGAAGTTACACTGGTAGGAGAGGAAGAAGCGGATGTTCTCAAACTGACTCGGTACCTTGATCATCATGGGCTCGCCACAACGGTCGTAGGGCACCTCAGTGCCGCTGACACCACCCATCCACGACTCGTAGGAACCGGCATGACCAGCATCGTACATACGTGGGAAGAGCATGTTCTGGGCATATTTGTATTCATCCTTCGTACGGACTACGAAGTAAGAGTCCTTCTCATCGGCAGAGGCCTTCTCTTTTCGCTGGTAAACGGGCTTGCCCTTCGACATAACGGGCTTGCACATGTTGCCCTCCACCTCAAGGGCCACCTGTGAAGTGTAAGCCTGTCCATAGAACAACGGACGCTGGCCATACTGATCACGGCCTAAGTAGTCGCCCAAGGTGAAGATGTCCTCAGGTGAGTTCTGGTCCATCGGGGGATTGGCCGACGAACGGATCACGATGAGGGCATATGTGGAGTAACCAATCATCAGCATCAGCATACAGAGCAGAGCCGTATTTTTGGCGCGGGCCGTGATAAGCGGGAGCTTGTCCTTAGAAAGCTTCAGCACGAACCAGAGAACAGCCAATACGATGATACCGATGATGAAGGCTGACCAGCCATAGCCGTAGAACGGGATGCCGAGCATGCCTACAGCAATCAGGAAAGCTATGTTTTGCACGGTCAGGCTGTGCTTTTGTGTCTGTGTCTCGTAAACGGCCCAAATGACGCAGGCCACCAACAAGAAGATATAGATAATCTCACCCGTGTTGAAAGGCATGCCCAGGGTGTTGACAAAGAACAGCTCGAACCATCCGCCGACGGTGATGATACCTGGTACGACGCCATAGAGAACAGCTGCCAGGATAACGACAGAAATACCCAAGGCAATCAGCGAGCCATTAAGGTTGGCATTGGGGAACTTGCGGTAGTAATATACCAGTCCGATGGCAGGCAGACAGAGCAGGTTCAACAGGTGGACACCAATGGAGAGACCTGTCATGTACATGATGAGTACCAACCAACGGTCGCTGTGAGGCTCGTCGGCATGGTCCTCCCATTTCAGGATGAGCCAGAATACCACAGCCGTAAAGGCAGATGAGTAAGCATATACCTCACCTTCGACAGCAGAGAACCAGAAGGTATCGCTGAAGGTGTAGATCAATGCTCCAACGAGACCGGAAGCCTCAATGGCTATCAGCTTCGCCAGAGTGATGTCCTCAAAGTGGTCGACCAACAATCGGCGTACCAGATGGGTGATACTCCAGAAAAGAAACAGAATACACGTGGCCGAAAGAAGGGCACTCATGATGTTGACCATCTTCGCCACCTGTGTGGGATCGCTGGTAAATTGTGAAAACAGGTTGGCCGTCAGCATGAAAAACGGTGCCCCAGGCGGGTGTCCGACTTCGAGGCGATAGCCAGTGGTGATAAACTCCGGGCAGTCCCAGAATGATGCAGTGGGCTCAATGGTAGAGCAATAGACGAAGGCGGCTATCATAAACGCGAGCCACCCGAGGACATTGTCCACCAGTCTGAATTGTTTCATCTAAAAAATGTATTTTTTAACGTTAAAAATCTGATTTGGATGCAAAGGTAAGAAAAATAATTGAAAATTGATAATTGAAAATTGATAATTAACTTACATAAACAGTCCGGCACCATAGATTAAGACCACATAACGGAAAATTTTGCCTAAGGTGATAGCGATGAAGGTAATAATGATGTTCGAGCGCATCAGACCTAAGGCGATGGTGATAGCACTGCCCAAAACGGGCAGAAAGGCGAAGAATCCCATCCATGCGCCGTGACCCGCCATGAATCGGTGGGCCTTGTCGAGGTCTTCCTTCTTCACATGCAGGTATTTTTCTATCCATTCCATCTTGCCTAACCGTCCGATGTAGTAGTTGAGCACACTGCCCATTACATTGCCTGCCGTACCGTAGATCATCAGAATCCACGGATCAAGACCGGTAGCCATCAGCCCGATGATAACCGCCTCGCTGGAGAATGGGAAGAAACTGCCTGCCAGAAAGGCCGCCAGAAACATTCCCCAATAGCCGTACTGGGTTAGGAAGTGAATGACGAAATCCATAGGTTGAAGCCTGTCAGCAGCAGGGCTGTGATCAGGATGATGTAAAAAGCAATGTTAGTGATCTTGGTACGGGTCAATGCGATGAAATGACCTATTAATGGGCTCGTCAGGATGATGGCCTGACGAAACAGGAGGTCGTAGTGCTGTGGAAAAAGGGGCAGGAGTACCAAGACTATAATGTCGAAGAATATAATGCTATAATAGAGCTGACGGGTCCGGATCTTATCGTTGTAGCTCGTTCTCAAGAAATGAATAATACCGGTGATGGTCAGGCTGACTAGGAAGGCATAGGTCAGATAGTGTGAGAGCGGGATACTGTCATAGGCGTTGAAGAATCCTACCTCTGCAAGTGGTAAGAAATGGCTGGTGAATGGGGTGAAATCACCTTTGTAAAATAATAATACCGCCGCTATCCCGAACCAATAAGGCGTAAGCAGGCCGAATAAGGAAGCGATGAAGGTGCGCAGGCTGAGACTACTGATGAAGATCATCATGATCCAATAGATGGGGATAAGCACCAAAAGATGAACCTTGGCCAGACTTGCAAGTCCGAGGAAAAGGAAGGCGTAGTATATCCATCCCGTAGCCTCGCGATCCTGATAAGTGGCAAAGAGCGTCAACAGACTTGCCACGAATGCCATAGTGATAATACTTCCCTCTAATGACGGGAAGATAAAACATGCCACGCCGGAGAGGATGATAAAGGCCGAGGTAATGACCCGACTATAGACGCGGATGAGGGCATTGAAATTGTTAAGTAATATCATCAGATAGGTGGCCAGGCCGTAACATACCAACTGAATCCACCACTGGTGCTGGATGACGCCGCCAATATAACAGAGCATCAAACCATAGAGAACCGTCACTGGAAATGTGAGACGGCTCCCAGCCACTATCTTTTGAAACTGACTACCCCTCAAGGTCGTTTTTTTATAGGTCTGCTCCGATGTCGCGTCGGAAGTACTTGTCGGTGAAGTGAATCTTTTGGGCTTCCTCGAAGGACTTCTGGAGGGCTTCAGCCTTGTCTTTGCCATAGCTGCTCACGGCGATGACACGACCTCCGGCTGTCACCACCTCGCCATCCTTCAGGGCTGTGCCACTGTGAAAGACGATGCTGCCCTCTACCTGGTCAATGCCAGAGATGGGATAGCCTTTTTTGTAGGTCTGAGGATAGCCGCCACTGACGAGCATCACACAGACGGCTGCACGGGGATCGAATTCTATCTGACGCTGGTCGAGATTGCCCTCAGCCACGCCCTCGAAGAGATCGACGATGTCGCTCTTCAGACGGAGCATCACACTCTCGGTCTCGGGGTCACCCATACGACAGTTGTATTCTATCACCATCGGGTCGCCCTTGACATTAATGAGGCCGAAGAAGATAAAGCCTTTGTAGTCGATGTTTTCTGCTGCGAGACCCTCTACGGTAGGACGAATGATGCGGTCTTCAACCTTCTGCATCCACTCTTTCGTGGCAAAGGGGACAGGGGTGACTGAGCCCATGCCACCTGTGTTCAGACCCGTATCGTGTTCTCCGATACGCTTGTAATCCTTGGCCTCAGGCAGAATCTTATAATGTTGACCATCCGTCAGGACGAAAACAGAGCACTCGATACCACTGAGGAACTCCTCGATGACCACCTGGGATGAGGCATTGCCGAACATACCACCAAGCATTTCCTTGAGTTCCTTCTTGGCTTCCTCGAGGGTGGGGAGGATGAGTACACCCTTGCCGGCACAGAGACCATCGGCCTTGAGAACATAAGGGGCTTCCAGAGTTTCTAGAAAAGCTAGACCTTCTAGAAGGTGCTCGCCATCGAAGGTCTGATAACGGGCGGTAGGGATATTGTGACGCCGCATAAAGCCTTTTGCGAAGTCTTTGGAGCCTTCGAGCACGGCACCTGCCTTTGAGGGACCGATGACAGGGATGTCCCTTGTACGAGGATCAGTCTTCAGCTCATCGTAGATGCCCTTTACTAAGGGATCTTCGGGGCCAACCACTATCATATTAATACCGTTCTCAACACAGAAGGTCTTGATGGCTTCAAAGTCGTCGGCCTTCATTGCTACATTTTCGCCGCAGTTGCTGGTACCAGCGTTGCCTGGGGCGATATAGAGCTTTTCACATTTGCTGCTCTGAGCGATTTTCCATGCTAAAGCGTGCTCACGTCCGCCGCTGCCTAATAATAGAATCTTCATATTTTCACTATTCACTATTCACTTTTCACTTCTTCAGATAGTCCTCGAAATATTGGGTTATCCGCTCGTGCAGATGAACACTCGCATGACCACGCATGTTGTGCTCCTCACCGGGATAGGCAAAGAAATCGGGCTGTGTTCCGGCCTTGATACAGGCATCGAGGAATGACAGACAGTGCTGAGGCACGACGGTGTTGTCATTGTAGCCCGTGATAATCTGTAGTTTGCCTTTCAGGTTCTTGGCCTTGTCGATGAGACTGCTCTTGGCATAGCCCTCCGGGTTGTTCTTGGGGGTACCCATATAGCGTTCGCCATACATCACCTCGTACCATTTCCAGTCGATGACAGGACCACCTGCCACACCCACCTTGAACACATCGGGATAGTTGGTCATCAGCGAGATGGTCATAAATCCACCGAAACTCCAGCCGTGGACACCTAGACGATTCATATCGACATAGGGTAGGGTGCGCAGATAATCCACACCTTTCATTTGGTCTTGCATCTCAATCTGTCCCAACTGATGGAAGGTGGCTTGTTCGAAGTCACGACCACGATGTTGGCTTCCACGATTGTCAAGGATGAAGACGAGATAACCCTTTTGTGCCATATAGGTCTCCCAGGAACGAGAAGCCCAATGCCAGGAGGCCTGCACGTTGTTGGCATGAGGACCACCATAGACATAGACCACTGTAGGATATTTCTTCTCGGGGTTGAAATTATATGGCTTCACCATTCTATAATAGAGGTCTGTGACCCCATCTGCCGCCTTGATGCTTCCGCACTCAAAGATGGGTTGCTGGTAACCCGACCATGGGTCTTCTGCCTCCAAGAGATTCAAGTGGCGTGGGGTCTTTGAAGTAAGATCCACCACATCGATGACACGTGGTCTCGTGGGGGTCGAGAATCTGTCGATGAGTAAGTTTCCGGAAGGAGATAATACCGCATTATGAACACCATCCACTGTTTCCAGTTGTTTGATGTCTCCTTTCAGATTGACGCTGTAGAGGCGATGGTGTAGCGGATGTTCCTTATTGGCCTTGAAGATAATGGTCTTTTGCTTTTTGTTGAAACCCAGTACATCCATGACCACCCAATTCCCCTTGGTGAGTTGCTTCAGTTCTTTGCCATTGGCATCAAAGATGTAAAGGTGGTTATAGCCGTCTTTCTGACTCTGCATGATGAACTTTGTATCATCCCAGGGAAGGAACCGGATAGGATGTAGGGGCTCTACGTATTTATCGGAGGTTTCACGATATAGTTCTGTGATTTTCTCTCCTGTTGTTGCGTCATAAGAAACCAAGCGGCAGTCGTTCTGTCCGCGATTCAGCTCAAACATGTAAATGGTCTTACTGTCTGGACTCCATGCGATATTTGTGAAATAGTGGTCTGTAGGATCGCCTGCCTTCAGGTAGATGGTCTTATCGGTCTGAAGGTCATAGACACCTACCGTCACCTTGTGGCTTGTCATACCTGCCATGGGGTATTTGTCGGGTTCATACGTGGCGCTGCGCGGGAAAATGTCTACCTGTGGATAGTCCGTAACCATACTCTGATCCATGCGATAGAAGGCCAGTCGTTGTCCATCTGGACTCCAGAATGTACCTTTCTCAATACCAAATTCATTGCGGTGTACAGACTGTCCATATACGATCTCACTGGAGCCATCAGTGGAGAGCTGGTGCTTCTGTTCGTTGGCATCGACCACAAAGAGTTGGTGGTTATCCACATAAGCGGTAGCTTTGGAAACAGCGTTCCAATCGTTGGCAGTCTGTCCGGCGATGCTGTCCTGCCAGATGATTTTCTTTTGTTTGAAATCCACGAGGATGACCGCCTTCCTGTTGCCTACCTGAACGATTGGTTTGTCGGGGTAGGGGAAAGAGGCATTCATCAGATGACGCACAAACTTTACGTCATCACTTTCTGCCCATTGGTTGATGTCCTCGAGAGTGAAGAGTTTTGTTTTCTCACCGTTCTTGGTATTAATGACATAGCACTCTTCCACATCAGTTTGAATTAGTTGGTCACCCCACCATGTGAGCCACATGTTCTTGGGCTGCATATTGCCATAATTCGTACCTCCGAAATTCAGGTCCTCGAGGGTGAAAAACTTGTCCTGCGCTGTCATGGTCGTTGAACTTGCCAGAAGGACTAGAAGTGCTAGTCCGACCAGAGTCTTAATCTTCTTCATCATCGTCGAATCTCCTTTTTTTCTTTGTGAAGTTACGTTCTGCCTTGTTGAACTTCCTGTCACCACGGTCGAAACGTCCTCCTTTTTCCTTCTTACCTCCTCGACGGTCTTCGCGATCTTCGCGATTACTCCGAATACTCCGATTACTCCGGTCATTCCGCTTTTCCAAATCATGGTGATGGAAAGTAAAACTGCGGATGTCAGCCTCTTCATTTTGCTCGGTCTCCTCCAGACGCTGTTTAAACTCGCGCTCTTTCTTGAAACGATGCTTCTGAGCCATCTGACGCTTTTCATCATCAGTCTTCACAATACCACCTTCATGACGGAAATCCTTTAACTTACCGTCAAACATCTGGTATCTGCGGAACTCGCATTCCAAACTGCCGTTAAACAAGGGAATCTTGATGCTTGGCTTAAGACCAATCTGCTCGAAACACTCCTCACGATAGGAGAGAATCCAGGCATCGTTATCCTTGAACTGATGCTTCAGACGTTCACCGATCATCCTGTAGGTTCCCAAAAGGTCTGGCGTGGAGATACGTTCACCGTAAGGAGGATTGGTAATCATGATGCTCTTGTTCTTGGGTTGCATAAAGTCCTTGAAATCCTGCTGCTCGATGGTGATGAAGCTCGACAGGCCAGCAGCCTTTACATTCAGACGGGCTGTGTTGACGGCTTTGATATCAATATCGTATCCGTAGATATGATGTTTGAACTCCCGTTCCTGACTCTCATCATTATAGATTTCATCGAAGAGGTCGGCATCAAAGTCAGGCCATTTTTCGAAGGCATATTCCTTGCGGAAAAGGCCCGGAGCCATGTTTTTGGCTATCAAGGCAGCCTCGATGGGCAAAGTGCCGGAGCCACACATGGGGTCGATGAAGTCGGTATCTCCCTGCCAGCCAGACAGAAGAATCATACCTGCTGCCAGAACCTCGTTCAGAGGCGCTTCGACGCTCTCCTGACGATAGCCCCTACGATGCAGAGACTCACCGCTGGAGTCAAGACTTAGCGTACAGTGGTCCTCGGCGATGTGCATGTTCAGACGGATGTCAGGATTGGCTACAGAGATATTAGGACGTTGGCCGGTCTTTTCACGGAAAAAATCTACAATGGCATCCTTAACCTTATAAGATACGAATTTGGAATGACGGAACTCCTCGGAGAAGACGACGGAATCGACTGCGAAAGTCTTCTCTGGTTCAAGATATTGGGTCCAGTCAATCTTTTTGATTTCTTCATAGACATCATCCGCACATTTTGCCTTGAAATGACGGATGGGTTTCAGAATACGGATGGCGGTATGCAGTTGGAAATTAGCCCGGTACATCATTTCCTTGTCACCAGTGAATGACACCATCCGTCGGCCTATCTGTACATTATTGGCCCCTAATTGGGTCAGTTCTTTCGCCAGCACAGGTTCCAGTCCCATGAACGTTTTGGCGATGAGCTCATACTCAGCAGTGTGAGTATTTCTCAAGTCATTGTTTTGCTCCATTTGACATGTTATAGTGGAAAACCTTCATATAAAAGTTGACTTTTGTCGACTTTTCGAGTGCAAAGTTAATGCAAGTCGGGCGAAAAAACAAATAAAAAGCAAAAAAATGTGCTTCTTTCTTGTGTTATTCCAGATATTTTCTTAATTTTGCCACATCTTCTGGTTAATTATGACGTCTATTCTGTTGTATACATCGTTTTTCAGTACCCAATCCGTTCTGTTGGTATGGGTTGGAGGTGGAATTTTGTTCCTATTTCTCTGTTATGGCATCTTCTACCAGTGGAAGGCTGGAAAGAGGCTTCGTCAGGAGTTGATAGAGATAGAAAAGGTCCGTAAGAACAACATTGAATACGATTTCATCTTGAAAGCCATGAAGATTGCTGTATGGCGGTATGATTCTTCAACAAAGGCATTCATCTATGAGAATGATTATCGTGAGGGACGGGATAATTATATACCAGGTGCGAATGAATCGTTTGTGGAAACCTTTTCTGCAATCTCCCCTGCTGATGCGGATCGTGTGAATCAGGCATTTGACGATATCATTGAGGGACGTTCGGATTCCTATCATCAGGAATATCAGGTGATGAGCAAGTCCTCTGGAAAAACCTATTGGGAGGAGAGCTATGCTACTATCGTAGAGCGTGATGCTGATGGTAAACCAACCAAAATCGTAGGTACTTCCCAACGTATTGATGATCGCAAGAGGTTGGAGACCTCACTGGTTGCTGCCCGTAATAAGGCTGAGGAGAGTGATCGGTTGAAGACGGCTTTCCTGGCTAATATGGGGCATGAGATCCGTACGCCACTCAACGCCATTTGTGGTTTTGCAGACTTGTTGCCTGTCATTGAGAGTGATGAAGAACGGGCACAGATTATCATGGAGATACAAAACAATAACCATAAGCTGCTTCAAATCATTGACGGATTGGTCAGCATGTCGAAGATTGAGGCTGGTGCCAAGAGTCTCCTGATGGGTAAGGTTGACCTCAACCAACTCTTACAGCAGATGGCCGATACCTATCAGCCGACCACGAATCTGCCGATTAATGTGCAGTGCCCAATGTCGGAATTGAAGTTAGAGACTGACCGCGAGAAACTCTTAGAGATCCTTGACCATCTGCTGCAGAATGCTATCAAGTTTACCAGCGAGGGAGAGATTACACTGGGATACGAAGTCCTGGGTAATCAAGTGCGTGTCAATGTGTTGGATACGGGAAAAGGTATTGCCGAGGCTGACCAGTCGCGTATCTTCGAACGTTTTGTCAAGGTCGATGAGTTTATTCCCGGCACAGGCGTTGGACTCTCCGTTGTGGAGTCACAGGTCAAGAATCTGGGTGGTACAGTTGGTGTGGAGTCTTCTTTGGGTATGGGTTCCAACTTCTGGTTCACGCTACCTTTAGAATCCTAAACTATGCATCGTTTCTTTTTATTCATCCTTTTATGTCTTTCTGCCGTTGGGGCGGGTGCTCAGGAGTTTTCTTCGCAGATTATTCCCGATTCGATTTTTTTGCGGATGCAGGGCCGTTCCTGGCCCGAAGGTTGCCCCCTTCGCCGTTCAGACTTTTGTTATCTGCGGGTGTCGCATTTCGATGCTGAGAAGAAAGAACATGTGGGCGAGATGGTGTGCAACAAGGCTATTGCGGCCGATCTTCTTGAAATCTTCCGTGAACTCTATCGACAGAAATACCCCATTCAGCGTATCCGTCTGATTGATGACTATGAGGCAAAAGATGAGCTGTCTATGCGCGATAATAATACTTCCTGTTTCTGTTATCGCAGGGTATCGGGGACGGCCAAACTTTCCAAGCATGCCATGGGTATGGCTGTTGATGTCAACACACTCTATAACCCGTATGTGCGGACCGGCAAGGACGGACGTCAGATTGTGGAGCCAGCTACGGCAACCAAGTATGTGGACCGCAGTAAGTCCTTCCCCTATAAGATAGTTAAAGGCGATCTCTTGTATCGGCTTTTTCTGCAGCATGGTTTTAAATGGGGTGGTTCTTGGCGCACGATGAAGGATTGGCAACACTTTGAGAAGTGAATAGTGAACAGTGAATAGTGAATAGTTTGCAACTTTTTGGAGGTTCGTTACGTCAAACATACAGATCATTAACAAAAAAGCGTAAGAAAATGAAAACAAGACAGTATTTGATGATGAGCGGCTTGTTGCTCATGGCCGCATTGGGAATGACCTCGTGTGTGATGACTTGTAACCGATCCTTTGATATCAGCGACGATATTACAGTGGAATGGCGAAATCTCCGAAACTTCGAGCGCATCGAGATCATCGGCTCTCCTACCGTGGTGTACAATCAGGCCGATACATTCGGCGTTAGGGTCGAGGGTCCGGACAATCTGATTTCCCGCATCCTCACCGATACGGACGAGGGTACGCTTTATGTGCGCAACAAGGGTAAGATGGGCTTCATCAATCTGACGCTGGGTGACAAGAGCGATGTTACCGTCTATGTGTCCTCGCCTGATCTGATCGGTGTACTGGTGAGCGGCTCCGGTGATTTCATCAGCCGCAAAAAGGTCGACACGGACACGATGGAGATCGTGCTGCGTGGATCGGGCGATATTATCTTCGACGATCTCATCTGCGACGTGAATAATACCGAGTTGGTGGGCTCAGGCGATGTCCGCATCAATCATCTGGAGGCGCAGAAATCATCAGCCTTGCTGGTAGGCTCTGGCGACATCAACATCAGTCAGGCCAATGTCGTTGATACCGACTTGTCGCTGCGTGGCTCCGGTGATATTGTCGTTAATTTCCTGGAGGGCTGCAAATCCGCCGATGTTCAGCTGAACGGCTCTGGTGACATCACACTCAAGGGCTCGTTGACACATTACGACGCCCATAAGAATGGCTCCGGCGATATCAATACGGGCGATCTGAGAATCAGATAATAAAAAAGCCAAGAGTGTCATCACGACAGTCTTGGCTCTGTTCTAACTAACTTATTATCAACTATTCATTACTCATTCTGAATTTGCGATGCAAAGGTACGGACTTTTTCCCTGCTTTCAAGCGATTTTAAGTGAAAAAACGACGTAAACGTTTGCGAGATTCGCAGTTTTTTCGTAACTTTGTCGCCGTGTAGTCAGAGAGATATAAATATGGCAGTAAATAAACGTCGAACATCACTGAAAGACCTGGCCCAGGAGTTGGGTGTCAGTATCGCTACCGTCAGTCGTGCCCTCCGCAGCAGTCCAGAGATAGGTCAGGATATGCAGGCTAAGGTCAAGGAACTGGCCAAGCGTCGGAATTACCGTCCAAACCCCTTTGCACAGAGTCTCCGTAAGGAGGCCCCGAGAGTGATAGGTGTCGTGGTTCCGAATCTGGTGACGCACTATTACGCCGCCGTGCTCGATGGCATTGAGGATGAGGCCCGTAAGGAGGGCTATTCTGTAATCAGCGCTAATACTCACGAGGACACCGACGCGGAGATCCGTGCCATCGACAACTTCATTAGTCTTCATGTCGAGGGTATCATTGCTTGCTTGTCGCAGAACACCACTGACTATAGCCACTTTGAGGAGATTGCCAACATGGGCATCCCCCTCGTGTTCTTCGGTCGCACCTGCTTGACTGACCGCTTTTCCAGTGTCACGGCAAACGGTGACGAGGCTGCTTTCCAGGCCACGCAGCATCTGATTGACACTGGCAGCCGTCGCATCGCTTTTATCGGTGGCCCAAACCATCTGGATATGGTCAAGCGCCGCAAGCACGGTTATCTCGAGGCCTTGCGCGAGAACCGTATTCCCATCGACCGTAATCTGGTGGCCTGCGAGAAGATCGATTACCAGTGGGCCCTCGACACCACCACCAGACTTCTGCAGCAGGAGGACCGTCCCGACGCTATCTTGGCCTTCAACGACATCATAACCTTCGCGGCCTTCACCGCCATCAAGCAGTTGGGACTCAGCATCCCTGAGGACGTGGCTCTGATAGGCTTCACCGACGATGTTCACGCGCAGTACGTCACCCCGCGCATGTCGGCCATTGAAGACCAGTCGCACCTGATGGGGCAGACCGCCTGTCAGTTGTTGCTCAAGTCAATCAATGGCGATGCGAAGATCTATCGCAAGATCGTGCCGCAGCAACTAGTTATTCGCGATACTTCTGCAAGAAAGTAAGCTATTCTTTATTCTGTCGAGGTCTATTTGGGATAATGGACGAGGCCGGCATCGTGCGATGCCGGCCTCGTCGGTTTCTTTCCAGTCCGTGTCGTGGTGGTTATTTTCTCTCACGCCAGAGCTTGGTCATATCCTCGAGCGTCTTGCCCTTGGTCTCGGGAACAAGCTTCCAGACGAACAGGGCTGCGATGACGCAGATGATGCCGTAGAGGCCGTAGGTGAACCAATGACCGAAGTCATCGCCCTCCGTAAGGTGCATGTTGAACATCGGCACGAAGGTTGACGAGACGATGAAGTTGGAGATCCACTGGAAAGCCACGGCGATGGCTACAGCAGCACCACG
>Ga0265300_10003022_pt1 | contig 13996 bp, 10 predicted proteins | sample AusTroGonzalo_MG_FD_193482 | JGI IMG/M metagenome (GOLD analysis project Ga0265300, IMG submission 193482) | Bovine rumen microbial communities from tropical cattle in Woodstock, Queensland, Australia - Gonzalo_03 | ecosystem: Host-associated > Mammals > Digestive system > Stomach > Rumen ... | reverse complement strand
GGCTTGCCCAGGTCGGTGTTATCCTGTTCGTCCCTGCTGCTGTTGTTTCCGCCGCCGCGGTAGTCCGCCGTAGTGTTGCAAACGGCCGACAGCTTGTTTGTGCTGCGCTGGACCGTGGCTTCTACGGCCGAGGTGTAGTGCTTCGGAATTTCAATAAATCCCGGCAGGGCGTATTCGCTGAATAGCGCCGTAAGGACCGCGCCGTCAAGCTCAAATTTTACGTAATGCTTCGGGATTTCGACCATGTACTGGCCGCTTGCGCCGGTCAGGTCTGCTGTTGCCCCGGTGTCCGTCTTGGTGCTGTCGCTCGCGCCCAGGTAGGTTACGACGTGGCCGTCGTCTGCAAGCAAACAGCGGCGCATCTTGCTCTGGATGGGCAGGGAACGGTGCAGCGCTTCGTCGCCTACGCGGGTGCAAGCGGTCGCGCTGGCGCTCAGGTCCTTCTGGATGCCGTAATACTGCGTATAGGGAAAGGAGGGCTTAGTGTTTCCCACGCCGATTAAAAGTCCCATTTTCTTGAAGGTTAAAGGGTTAAACTTTCGGCTTAATAGCCGTACTTAAGTGCTACGTTCTGGAGGGTCTGCTTGATCTCCCGGATAATTTCGGGGTTCCAGCCCGGCTCGAAACGTGTGTTTACGAATTCGCCCGGCTCCATCCCCCAAAGGTTTACTTCAAGGAACACCGCGCTTTCGCCGTCGTTCTTAATGTTGAAGCCGACTTCAAGGCTGAAGTTCCCGGCGTCAAGGCCCGTTATTTCGCCCATGATTCCGATCTGGGCGCTGGGCATTTCTCCGCTTCTGGTTGTCATTTTGCGTCTGGTTTTAATTGTTGAACAAAAATAATAATTTCGTATTAGTGTAATACTCCTTTGTCAAAAACTTTATAATAACTTTTCCGCTTAGTCGTCCCACTGCGCCATGTTGTAAAGCTCGAAATAGAAGCTTCCATCGTTCGCCGTGGCGTCGTCGGAAATGCCTATATTTAGCTTCCAGCTATTCCTGGAAGTCCCGTTTACTACGTAGGTGCTGGCTTCAATGCTTAGCAGGGTCGCTTTGGTCCAGGCGTCCGTGGATCCTGAAACTGGCCCGTAGCCTACAAGTATGGGCAGAATATAATCGGCGCTAACAAACCATTCCTTCGGGACGTGGATGTAGTAGCGGCCCGTTCCGGTGCGCCCGCAGGATATCGTGCTTCCGTCGAATACTTTGGAAATAGCGAAATACGCCGAGCTGGTCGTACCCGTTACCCTGCCAAAGCAGAGCGGGGTCGTGGTCCGTCCGAAGCTGCGGTTTGTCCTGAACAGGGAACGGTTTAGAATTATCCAGCCGTAGAAGGCGGAAGTAGTACCCCAGCCCAAAAGCTCCGTAATTTCATAGCTTGTTTGTAGGTTCTGGAAGCTGCGGCCGTTTTCGTAGAAATATTTACCGGTAGGCGTTCCGATGTTGAAACTGCCGACCAGTACCATTCGGCGGCCGCTGCTCTTTGTGGTCCAGTCAAGCGTTCCCACCAGGTGGGTGTTTAGCGTTCCGCTGTGGACGGTGTCGTCGTCTATGGCGTCGAAGCTGGACGTTACCTCCCGGAAGGGGTTACGCAGGCGCTTGGTTACTACGTCCGTAATATCGCCGGCGCTCGCGTGTACGGTTCCGCTGATCTCCGCGTCCGTCGCGTACATCTTGCCGCTCTGCAAGACCCGGAAAGGGGCCGTTCCGCGGTTTTCGCGGCTGGCTCCGGCCCAGATCCTGACGGAAGTGTCCGCCGTGCCTTCGCCGGTAATTCCCGCCTTGATGTGCGTATCGTCGCCGGCCAGCTGAATAGTGCCGGAAGTTACCAGGCCGCCGTCTATTACGGTCTTAGTGTTGTCGTAGGTGACCGCTTCGTCCCAGTCGCTTGCAATATAGGAACCGGAAGCCCGCGCCGTGTAGCAGCGGAAGATAACTTTTTGGCTTCCGCTGGTTTTCAGCCATAAGTCTCCTACGTCGTAGGGCGTCGTAGGCGTGGCCACAAAGACCCGGCGTTTTCCGTCCGCGGTGTCCTGGGCCTTGCTCGCGTTTTCGTAGGCCTGGAGGGCGGTTGTGTCCTCTATGGTCTGCCAGCTGTACGTGCTATTTTCTACGCAGTAGCGCTTTAGCTGCTTCGCGCTGGCGTTGTACCACATATCGCCTACGTGCTTCGCCTTCAGGGCGGCGGTGGTCCATGCCGTGGAAGGGTCGGAAGTCGTAAACCAGGTTTCGATCTTGCCGTCTATCTGCTCGGAAAGGTCCGCCGTAACGGTGGCGAATTGCCCGGCGATAAACGCCTGCAGGGCGCTGTCGTCCGTGTAGCCGCTGGCTTCCTCCCAGTCGCTTGCCTGGTATGAACCGGAAGCGCGGGCGGTCTTACAGCGGTAAATTCCGCCGTTCGGTCCCTGGACCCAAAGGTCGCCCACTTCGTAGGGGGTCGTAGGGGTCGTTACGAAAATACGGCGCTTTGTCATGGCGAGGGCCAGGGCGTCGTTCGCAAGCTGCAAGGCCTGGGCGACCTCTGCGTCGCTAAGCTCCTGCCACTTGTAGACTCCGTTTTCCTTTACCCAGCGGAATACTTTGCCGTTCGCGGTGTTGTAGAAAAGGTCCCCCAGGTGGGTTTCCTTTTCGGCCGCGCTCCACCCGCTTGCGGGCAGGTTGCTGGTCGTCGGGTCGTAGGTCTCAAAAAATTGCTCGATCTGGCCGTCCAGCTGCGCCTGAATATCGGAAAGGATGCCCGGCAGGGTGTTGTCGATGTAGTCCTTCGCGTCCTGGGCTACGTCGTCAAGATCCGCGACGTTCTTTGTGTTGCCGTTGCTATCTATGAACTTAATAACGCCGCCGATTTCGCCGTTATCCAGGTCGAAGTAGGTATTACCGCCGCCGCTGCTCTGGATCCGGCCGGTCTTAATAAAGCGGCCGTTTACGGTGCTGCTGCCGTAGGTCAAGGAAAGGACGCGCGCGCCCCGGCTGTTCCCGGCGTCAGTTATGACGCTGGAAAGTGTGCCGATAAGAAAATAGTAGTACGTCGGATCCGCGTCTGCCTGTCTCTGCGTGGCGTCTATTATTATGTTTCCCGCCGTGCCGGTCTTGCTGCAGCGGGCGTAAACGTAGTAAATAGTTCCCGCCGTAAGGCCTGAAACGGAAACGCCGGCCAGCGCCCAGGTCCTGATGTTTTCCTCGATGGCGAAGTGTACCAGGACGCCCGCGCTGGAAGCGATCGCGTTCGCGTCCCCTCCGTAGTTCGGTTCAAAGGTAATGCCGGCCAGCGTGAACTGCTGGCTTTTGGCGCCCACGGCCAGCATCGTCGTCTCAATGGAAAGCGGCCGTATTTTCTCGCTGTAATAGTGGCCTTCCGGGTCGAAAACGGCGGAGAGTACGTCCTGGGTGGCTCGCCAGTTACGGCGGGCCTTCTGGGGGTCGTTCAGCTGGTTTATGGTTATTATTTCCTTCAAGTCCTCGACGTCTGCAATAGTCCGCACAAGGTTGGAAGCCCGGACCGGCGTGTCGGAAAGGGTAACGCCGTATTTGTACGGATCCAACAGGTCGCGGGTCAGCTCCTTTATTCGGATGGTTCGCTCCACGCCCAGGTCGTCGTCCTGTACGGTCAAGTAGTCGCCCGGCTGGAAAAGGGCGGCTTCCGTCCCTCCGCCTGCGAATTGCTGCAGGAAAAGCTTTTCAAGCTCCAGGGAATAGGTGGCTTGCGGGGCCTTCGTCTTGTTGTAGTCCGCCGTTCCCGCGGTCTGCGTCGCGCTTTCGGCTGCGTCCACGTAGCTCTGGGGCAGCTGTATCTCCGTGAAAAAATACTTATCCCCGACGGCGAATTGCCGGGCGGCGCTTGCTGCGTCCGGGAACGTATAGCCGGAGGAGTCCTGGAAGGCCTTTATTTTGATGGTCTTTGTGCTGTGGTTGTAGCTCTGCAGCTCGAAGGAATAGCCGGCCAGCTGGCCCGTCGTGAACTCTACCTTTGCGGGGATGCCGTCCCGGAGCCACTTGGTGTTTCCGTGTTCGTCCCGTTCGTTCAGGTCGAAGTCCATCGTATTGTCTACAAAGCTAAGAACGTCCCCGCCCAGGGCGGTTACTTCGCCGTAACGCTGCGGGAAAATGTCGTTATACTCCTTACGGCCTTCCCGGAGCCCGTAGCGGGCCACGGCGTCCGCGTCCTCGATGTAGCTCTCGTTTTTCTGCTTCGCTGGAAGGCATAGCCGGTTATACCGGTAGCCCGCCGGCATGTTCTTATTTCCTCCGTAAACGTACAGGCGCGTTATTACGTTGGTTCCGCTCACGGACTTGCGTTCAAGCTCATAAAGCCCGCCGCCCTTTCCGTACTTAAACGTATACGGGAATACCTGGCCGACCGCGTGGAAGTGCAAAGTAAGCGTTCCCGCGTCGCTGTCCTCTATAATCTCCGTTTCGACCTTGTATTTGTCGCAAAGGTCCCACAGAACTTCAAGAAGGTTTTTTCCTGAATAGGTCAGCGTTTTGTATTCCGTTTCGGCGGGAACGTCCCCCAGGATCCAGCGGCCCGGGGTCCGGCGGTTCGCGTTGCTGATAAGGATCGCCGCGAATTGCGCCAGGGTCCCCGTGAAGCTGTCAAGCATCAAGCCGTCCGGGAGCAGCCATTGGGCGTCTATTAGTTCGTATTGCCGGCCCTCAAAAGTAAGGGTATATTCAAAGCGCCGCGGCCCGGTTTTCTTTACCGGGACCAGGGCGTTAAGCGTGTACGTTTCCCCCGCAAAGGCGCGTATTTTGTCCCCCAGCTGGAAGTCAAGGGGCAGGGCGCTCTGCACGGTCATCGTGATCGTGTCCGCCCCTGCAAAAGCTTTCTTTTGCTTTGCGCTGGTTACGGCGGAAACGGCGGCCCGCCGCATGAGCGGCAGGGTCGTTCCGTCCTTGTGAATTATTATAATTTGGTCCATACCACGATGCCGTTTGTCTGGAAGCTGCTAATTTCTTCAATTACGCCGGCCACGATGGCGTAGTAGATGCCTTCTGCCTGGTATTCGTGCGTTACGGTTACGCCTTCGCCGTTTACGTCGTAGGTGGCCGTTCCGTCGCCCCAGTAGATGGTTAATAGCTTGTTCGAGGTCAGGGTAATGGAAAGCGTAGCCGTTGCGCTGCTGGTCCTCTGGTGGCGGACCACCCTCTTTACCGGCTCCGGCTCCCGAAGCTTAAGCGTAAACGTTCCGACCATAAGGTTGTCGTTCCAGCGCTTGGAAACGGCTACTACGTTGGGCAGGTATACTTCGTAAACGAGCGGCTTCGTCGGGTGGATGTCAATCATAAGGCGCTGCGTTCCGTCCGCGTCGAACTGGGCCAGGAATTCGTTAAGCTTCGTTACAAAGTCGATCTTCCCCTTCGCCTGAATGAAGCAAGAAAGCGTAATTTCGCGCGGCTCGAAGCGGCGGCGGGTCAAGTCTACCACTTCGCCGTGTTCGTCGGGCCAGTCTACGCTGTACACCTTCTTTGTGGCGGGCCGGTCAAGGATGCCGTTACTGGAAGATACCCGAACGTCGAAGGCCTTAAAGTTTACCCCGTTAAGGTAGTATTCCAGGGAGGTGGCGGTGCTGATAAGCTCTGTTATTTCCTCCTGGGTCAGCGCTACGTCGTAGATCTTTACTTCGTCAAGGTTTCCGTACCCGTAGCCGGTCCCGAAAATGTCTTGCAGGATCCCAAAACCGGAAGGGCTGGAAGATGGAAGTTCAAGCGTTCCGACCAGCTGCGTGTCAAGGTAAACGCGGACTTCCGTTCCGTGCTTTGTAACGGCCCAAAAGCCCCACGTATCGGGGTTAATATTGTACCAGGCTTCCCGGTAGTTCTCTACGCCGGCGCAGTTGAAAAATACGCCTATTTGCCCGCCCGTGTAGCCGTCCGGGAATTCTTTACGGCGGATCCATGCCGTCAGGGAAAAGTCGGAAGTAAGCGGGACAAAATCCTGCTCAATTTCCGCGCGGCCTTCGCCGTCGAATTCTATGCAGTTCCCCTGCCTTCCGGGTACAAAGTCCGCGCCGGTCAGCGCTGCGTCGTGGCGGCCCCGGCTATAATCGTAGGCAGTAAGCGATCCCGCCGCTTCGTCAAAGGGCAGGTTCAAGATAATATTTTCTTCTCTGGTTGCCATTGCTAATATGTTTTTTTGTGTTTAACTACGATTTTAACCGTGCCGGCGTTCTCGCCGGTTATGGCTTCCGCCTGCGCCCCTTCGTACTGGAATACGGTAACGCGGGCTTTGTCCCTGGCTTCTACGGTAACGCGGGACCGGTCGAAGGCGTCCACCGTTACTACTGCGTTCCCGGTTGCCAGAATGTGGAGCCGGGTGTCGCCGGTTGCGTAAAGCTGCGCGGCCTGGTAGCCGTTGTAAACGGCCACGGCGTCGCTATCTCCGTAGAAGGCTGCCCGGGTTACGTTCCCCAGGTGGAGTTCCTTGCGGTCTACGTAAATGTTTACGCCGTCCGTTACCTGCTGCGGAAGCGCCCGCAAGTATTCAAGGCTTGGGACGCCTTTGCTCAGGCAGAAGTCTATACCGTTGAAGTAAAGGGCGGCCAGCCCCTCCAGCGTCTCCGTCCGGAGGAGCCGTTCGTGCCATTCTTTGCAAACGCCGGCGGCCTTTGCCGCCTGGGCTAATTCCTTGTTATAGCTCATATCTATTCCCCTCCTGTATAGCCGGCGGCGCGCAGCTCGCGGTCAAGCGTCCCGCCGTACCTCAATTCGTTGTAAATGTTCCGGCAGATGGTGGTCGTCTCCGCCATGCGCGCGTCTATGCTCGCAAGGTGGACCAGCTGCTCGCGCAAAAGGTCTATACTTTCGACCTGGTTCTCTCTTACGGCGTTCGTTTGGCCAGCCAGCAGGTCGATGCTCTCCTGGCTTGCGCCTGCAATAGCGCCGGCCAGGGTGGTCGTGTCGGCTCCGTCAAGCTCTTTATAAAGATCTTCGTAAACCTTCATAGCTTCCGCGTACTGCTCCGCGATGGCGTGGACGCGGTCCTTAAACGCCTGCTGTTCCTGCGGGGTCAAGCCGTCAAAGGTCCCGTTTCCTTCGGAGTCGAAGCCCATAGCGGCCTGCAGCTGCTTCATGGCCTGCTGTAAGGGTCCCGTTAAGAACTGCTTGCTTACGGCGGCCTTTACGGCGTTCGCCATAATCTCCTGGGCGATCTGCTCGGAAGTTTTCTTAATTTGGGACTTGCTCATGCCGGTGCTGAATAAGTCCGTAATTCCGTCCGCAAGCTGGCCAGCGAAGTCCGCGGCGGTCGTCTGGGTTACTTCCTCCGTTATTTCCTGGATAATGTCCTCAATATTGCGGAGGTTCTGGGCCTGTTTCTCCGTGAAGTCGTCTATTTTGTCGGAGTCGCTCTTTTTCTTGGAAGCTTCCAGCCTGGCCTGCTCCCGAAGCTCCGCGTTCTGCTTCCGCAGGTTCTCTATGGCCTGGCCCTGCTTCCTGTAATAATCTTCGCCCAGGGCCTTGTCTATCTCCCACTTTAGCTGGTTGTAGGCGTTGGAAAGCCGGTTAATTTGCTGTTCGTGCTTCTGGATGCTCTTTTCGATCTGTTTGTCCTGGTTGCCGCAAATGGCCTTAATTACGTCCACCACGGCGTTTACTACTACCAGGGCGGCCTGTATGATCGTAAGAATAACGGAGCTTTTCTCGGCGGTCTTTATGGCCGTCGCTACGGCTACGGCTACGGCGGCCGTACTGGCCAGGGAAGATATCGCGGTGGCTCCTACGTCCCCGATGGCGTCCTTTAACGGCTGGCAGCTGTTGATGGCGTCCTCTACGAATTCAAAGCTTGACTTCGTGGCTTCGCCCAGCTGCTTCCAGTTCTTTTTAATGTCCTTCGCGCTGGTCTTTGCGTCCTTGCTGGCGTTCGTGAAAATGGACCGCAAGCTGGAGGCCATCTGGGCGAAGGGGTTTTCTTGGTTCAAGACCTCGCGGGCTTCGTTAAGTTTGTCCCGGATCGCCTTAAGGTCTACGGGGTCGAATACGCCGGAAAGGCTGGAAAATTGCTTTTCAATCTCCGCCACCAGGTCCTCTATCTGCTGGGACGTAAGTTCGTCAAGGTTCCCGAAAAGCTCCGCCCACTGGTCGGAAGCCTGCAAGGTCTCCGCGGCCAGCTTGCTAAGGGCCTGCGCCTGGGCTTTGTCCAGGTTTTCAAGAATAGAAGTATTCCCGCTTTCGGCGGCTATTATTTCGGCCTGCCGGCGCTTCTCTGCGTATTCCGCTTCGATGAGGGCCTTCTTTTCCTCAAAGGATCCGTATTCTTCCAGAAGGGCGTTATAGTCCGCTCCGCTTTCCTGGTCGTATTGGCGCTTTCGGTTATCGATGGCGCGCTGGATCCGGGCCTTTTCTTCCTCATCCTCCGTCTCCGTAAGGGCCTTTTCCAGCAGGGCGATGTCCGCGTTGTACTGGGTCGCAAGCTGGACCCGTTTGTCTAAATAGTCCGCGTATTGCTCCAGGAGGGCGTCTGTCTGCTCCTTCTGCTTCGCCAGGGCGTCGTCCTCCGCTTCGTCAAGGGCTGCGCCTTCCTGCTTCGCCAGCTCGCTGTCGTCGCCTTCCAGGGCCTTGCGGCGCTCCTGGATGATGTTCAATACGTCAAGGATGCCGTTCGCGCCGTCCAGCTGCTCTTGAAGCGCGGCTTTGAACTCTGCAAGGGCGGCCCCTTTCGTTTCCTCTGCTATCGCGGTGTTAATCGCGGCCAGCTGCTCCTTCTGGGCTTTGGTCCCGCCGCCGGCCATTTCTTCCACAAGCTGCTGGCGTAGGTTCTGCAGGTATTCGATGTAATTCTCGCCGCCCTTCAAAAGCTCCGCGTACTGGGCGTTTGCTGCGTCCCGGACTATGGCGTCGGAAGATGCGGCCCACTGCTTAAATTGTTCGTAGTCCTTCTTTTTGGCTTCCAGCTCCGCCTTGAACTTATCCGCGGCGCTGGTTCCGCCGCCGCCCCCTCCGCCGCCGGAATTCAAAAGCCCGGCTTCGCGTAGGATCCGCAGGCCTTCTTTCTCCGCTTCCGTGGCGTCCGCGTAGCCCTTTTCGATAACGGCCTGCAAGTCCGCCAGTTCCTGCTTCTTTTTCTCCTTGTTTTTGTTGTCGGTTTCGTAGGCTACGGAGCCGCCGAACATGCCGCCGCCGGAAAACTGGATTACTTTGTCCGGCATGCTGTCTATTTCCTGCTGTAACTGAATAGCTTTTTTCAGGTTATCCTGCTGCAGCGCCCTGTAAGCGTCCGCCTTTGCGCGGGCCATCTGGGCCTTAACGTAGGCTTCCGCCCCGTTATTGAAAAGCGTTTCCGCGTCCTTTACGCCGTTTATAGCGACGCCCAGCTGGTTAAGCCGGTCTTTATTGTCCTTCAGGAACTGCTCTTTTGCCTTGATATTGTCGCCTAACTTCCCCCAGGCCTGGGCCAGCTCCGTAACGTTCCCTACGGCGCCGGCGGCGTTATCCGCCACGGCCTTCTGGAAGTCTGTAATAGCCTTCTTTGCTTCCTTCGCCTGCTTTATGAACTTCGCGGCGACGGCTATAATCGCGCCTATTGCGGCGGCGATCCACCCGAATACGGGAATACTTTTAATAGCTGCGCCCACGGCCTTGAATGAAGCGGCCAGGCCCGTATTGGCTACGACCCCGGCTTTCGCGGCTGCGTTTTCGGCCGTCTGGGCGGCGGCTGTGGCCGCCAGCGCTCCGGTGCTTTTCGCAAGCTCCGCGTTATAGGCTGCGCGGATCTTCGCAAGAATAACGACGGAGAAATAGCTATCCTTGTTTAGCGTGTTCGCTACTTGCTGCAGGCCCATCGTTATGCCCATAAGGCTCTGGACCCGTAGCATTATTTTCTGTAAATTCTCGTTTTCCGCCCCGAAAAGGCCGATAACGCCCTGGGCTGCGGAAAAGGCCCCGGCTACGCCTGAAACGGCGCTAATAACGCCCTGCAGGCCCGCGTTATCGTGCGCCAGGATCTGCGCCTGCTTCTGGGCGTCGCCCATCGCGTTTTGAAGGCGGCCGGCTTCCTGCTGGAGCTTAATGTAAGCTTCCGTTCCGCGCTGCCCGGCTTCCTCCATCCTGGCTAATTCCTCAATAACGGCGCGTAACTGGGTGCGCAGGCTTTTCTGCGCCCCTTCGTTATTCCTCAGCTGCTCGCTGAATTTGTTAATACGGGCTTCCGCCTTCTGCAAGGCTTCCGCCTGCCGGTCTACTTCCGCGGTGGCCTTCTGGTTTAGGTCCATCGCTTCCTGTAAGGCCTTCTTTTTCTCTCGCAGGGCGTAGATTTCTTCCTGCGTTACGGTCGTGTTGCTGCGGCTCTGTACGGCTTTCAGCTTGGCGTCTACTTCCGCGTACTGCTTGGCCAGCTCCTTCGCGCTTTCGGAAAGGCTGCGGCCGGCATGGTCAAGCTGGCCCCAGGTCTTTTCTATGTCCTCGGCCGCCTTCTGGAAGCTTTCTTCCATGTTCTCGCCGCTCTTGACGGAAAGGTCGGAAAGGCCTTGTATTCGCTTTCCGGTTTCGTCCAGGGCGTCGTTAATTTGCCCGTTTTTGGCTATAAGCTCGAATTCGAGCGACCCGATGTTTACGCTCATCTTTGTAGGTTGTTAATTGCGTTTAATATGTCTTGCGCGTTATCCGCCGTAATGGCGACCGGCTCCGGGTCGTTCCCGCCTTCGCCGTCCGTCTCTACGCTCGGGGCGTCCACCACCATCCTCTGTACTGTTGCCCAGGGTATTCCGTGCAGTAAATAGTCCAACGTCCAGCCGAAATGGGCGCAAATAGAACCCCGGCGGCCGTGGGGGCTTTTCAGCCCGGTTACTCTATACGATCCGCTATCTGTGTCGTTTTTGCGCCGCTCATGTATCGCATAGAGGCGATAAAATCCCCTAAGTTGGAAACGCTGGTTACGGTCTGCGTAAGGCCCAAAAGGTCGGACGGCTTAATCCCGTGGGCGAATAGGTCCGTAAGGCGGTCCAGCTCTTTGTCGTCCGTCTTTTGCCGGATCCGTCCGTTCGCGTCCTGAATAGTGTAGTAATAATCTTCGCCCAGGACGGCTATTGCTACGATTCGGGCCATCCTTTGCGTATTCTTGTGCGCCACCCGCTTAGCGGCGGCCAGGGTCTTGTAGCCCCCCGCCGTAAGCTCGCCTTCCGGGATATCCATTTGCACCCATATCTCCGTAAGCCGGTCTAAGGTGTTAAGGGTGGGTTCCTGAATAACGAAAGTTTCCGTTATGGTCTCCGGGCGGCGTGGAAGCAAAAAGCCCAGCGGCCCCGGGGCGCGCTTGTATACCTTCCGGGAAACGGAAAAGCGGACCCCCTTCTGGATCATAAGGTTCAATTCGTCGCGCTCTAAGTCCTGGAGCGTCTTTTCGGCGGCTTCTCGCGCGTTATCTTCTGCCATTGGTGTTCTCTCTTGAATTAAAAAAGCAAGCCCCTAAAAACGAATTTCCGGGGGCTTGCAACCACAATAATTACGGCGGGTATCCCCCGGCGGTTTAGGAAGCTGCGACCAGCTGGGCCTTGAGCTTCTTTTCGCCGCTCTTGGTCGGGGCCAGAACGGTTCCGGTAATTTCTACCAGGAGCATGGCGCTCTTGCTGAAATTGCCGTTAAGCTTGGCTTGCAGGCGCATACGGGGAACGGAAAAGGCGAGGCCCTGGAGGGGCGTTACCTTTACGGACTTCTCGATGGTCGGGAGGGTGTCCGGGGCGCTCCATACGTCGTTGTCGGTGAGCTGGTTGTCGCTCTTGGAAGCCGTGCCGCCGAAAAGGGTGACCATATCGTCGGGGCTGGGGTTCATCAGGCTCCAGTTGATGTTAATCAGCCCGGCGCGGGCGATGCTGACCACGGGGTCGTCTACTTCCTCGGCGTAGAAGTCCGTAGTAGTAGGATCGTTCGTAACCAGCTGCGCGGTGTCCTGGTAGGTATAACCCAAAGAGGCAAGGGTCTGGCCCATGCCGCCGTCCTGGGCGATGTCGCCGACTTCAATCTTGGAAAGGCCCAAAGTAAAAACTTTCTTTGCCATTGTTCTAAGGTGTTACGGTGTTAATAATTCGTTTTCTTGCTGTGCGTCATTCTCGTTGGAAGAGTCGCCGGCCGGCTCTCCGCCTTCCTCCTGGTTCCCGGTCTGGTCGCCTTCCACCGGCTGCTCTCCGGTTTGGGCGTTTTCCTCCGGTTCTGGCTCCGGATCAGGGGCCGGGGCCGGTTCCGGGTCTGCCGGGATAAACCATTCGACCCTTATATTTGCGTAATGCTCCGGGGCGTTTACTTCGCGGATGGTATTCTCCGCGCCCAGGGCTATCGTAAGGCCTTCAACCTGCGCCGCCTTAAGCGCGCCTTTTACGGCCGCGACTATGGTGCGCAAGGTCTCCCGGTCTGCTTTCCGCTGCGGCTGTCCGCCGATCGTGACCTTCAAGTCGGGAACGTGTATATTTACGTTCGAGGTCGCTATCTGCGGGCGGTTTTCCCCGCCGGCGGTCAAGGTGTTAATTACTACGTCCTGAAGCTTAGAATTTTCCGGGCGCTCTCCCATGACGTAGACGTCGCCGGAAATAGCGGCGGTTACTGCGCTGGAAGTGCTTAGGATCCTGTATAGGATATCGTCTAATTCTATGCTTTGCATAACGTGTCCCTTTGCTTTACGCGGTTATATCCAGCAGCGGTTATGAAGCCGGCCGACGTCGTATTTTGCTACTTCGCCGGTTATCCGGACCAGGCCTACGCGGCGGCTTGCTTCGATCCAGCTTTCGTCGTTCAAATATTCGGGTTCCACCTCGAAAGTCGTTACGGCTATCTTAGTGCCTTCCGGTATTCTCGCGGCCCCGGCTGGTATCTGGATAAGCGAAGCGAAGACGTAAGTTTCGCTATTGGTCAGCTGTATCTTCGTGCCTTTGCCGTTTGTTTCCTCCCTGCAGGCGCTTTGAAGCTCCCAGGCCCCGGTCCCGGCGACGTAGCTGCCGTTTTCGTTCCTGGTTGCTTCGCCTGGCTTGAAGGCGTACAAATATTGCGGGTATTGGTACGTTGTCTTTACCATAAATAGCTTTTGTTACGTACTTGGGGCTTCGTAATATCCGGCAGGCCGACCTCTGCGCAAGTCTGGGAATACCATAGCTTAATTGCGTCCCAGTTCCACGTAACGGAATAGCCGCCTTCGGAAACGTTCGCCAGGGGTATAACGCTTGCGAATTCCTTGCAAAGCGCGGTTTTCGCGGTCTTTACGTCCACGGCTGCGTTCGGATCCGGTATAAGGTCGGCCCGGTTTGTTAAAATCAGGTCGACGTCTGCTTCCGAAAGCTGAAAGCGCGCCCCGGTGGCGGTCATCCATTGCTTGTAGGTCATGGCTTGCTGCTGCTGTTAAGGGTTAAAGGTGGGGCGGTTCGACGGGCTTCGTAAGTTTCCGCCGGGGACCGCCCCGGCCGGTGTGTCTCTGTTAATGGCTCCAGCTGCTGTGGGTGACGTCCATCAGGAAGGAACGGCCGGAAGAAAGCCAGGCCGGGAAGGCGTTGGCGATGCCCTGCGTTACTTCGCAGATGGGTTCCTCCAGGCTGTACTTCTTAATGCAAACAGGGCCGTTAAGGGCCTTAATTGCGGCGCTTCCCTTCAGCTTGAAGTCTGCGGGAACGGTGTAGAAGGTGTTACCCAGGACCTTGTCCTCGCTGAACAGGACCACGTCGTCGGCGAACGGGTTGCCGGTTGCGCGGCTGCCGTCCTTCTTCTCGATGGTGATCTGCTGGTCGATGACAATAATCTGCAGGCCGTAAAGGTAGGCCAGGCGCTTAAGGGCTTCGTTTACGCTCTCAACGGTGGGAGTATAAGCGACCCCCAGAACGTTCTGGGCGAAGCTCGCGGAAAGCTTGATAACTTCCTCGCACTCCGCGAACTTGGCGAAGGTGGCCGCGTTCATGAAGGCGTAGCGGAGGTTAATCTGTTCGGCGCGGGCGGCCTTTACGATGGCGCGGAAGTCCTTAGTAATAGGCTTTGCGCTGGTATTGTCCCAGCTGGCGCTGCCGGTCTGGTAGCCCTTCTTACGGGTTTCC
>Ga0265300_10003016_pt1 | contig 14019 bp, 11 predicted proteins | sample AusTroGonzalo_MG_FD_193482 | JGI IMG/M metagenome (GOLD analysis project Ga0265300, IMG submission 193482) | Bovine rumen microbial communities from tropical cattle in Woodstock, Queensland, Australia - Gonzalo_03 | ecosystem: Host-associated > Mammals > Digestive system > Stomach > Rumen ... | reverse complement strand
TGCGAGAAAGAGAGCGTTTTACAACTGTCTGACACGCTGAAATAACCTAGGGAGTCTGTCGTGCAATTTCCATCTTTGCTGATCACATTGGCACCAACCACAGGAATCATTGTCTCCACATCGACAACCACCAGTCGTCTTTGTGCAAACCCCTGAAGCGAACCAGCTATCAGCAACAACAGAAAAAGCCGTATCTTTATCATCTGCAAAACAATCGCATCGATATTGTCTGCAAAAATAAGCATCCCCCATTTTCCCTCCAAATGTTTTCATACTATTTAGCGATTATTCATACAACGAAAGAAAGTTAGATTATGTTACAAATGTAAAAGAATTATGCCTAAATTTAACACTTCGGAATGGATTGATTTAGGAGAAGAGTGGGGGAGGAAAGGCCGATTTTGGAGCGAGAAGTAAGCTCGCTGGAGGTTTGAAGTAAGGGGACTGGGGGTTTGGTTAGGGCGGAGTTACTGCTTGGCCTAAGAAAAATTGTTCCCTAGTGAGGGAATAATTGCTACATTTAATGGTAGCAATTGCTGGAATTAATAGTAAAAACGGCTGTTTTGGGGTCTGTTTTCGAGTTGGCGCAAGAGAGCAATTTTGTAAGTCTCAGTGTGCCAATTATTTACAAAATGGGCCATATTTCGCGTATTTGAGACCCAAGTTCGGATTGGTGAATAACGCGCGAATCTCAGGCGGTGATTTGTAAAAAATCATCGCAGTATTGACAAATGCTACAACTTTTCTCCGCAATGGGAGCAATAGTGGTCTTCATCGTGAACTTCTCCATCGCAACGCGGACAATGTCCATCTTTCGGCTTTTCTTTCGTCACATCGATAATGTTTGCCGTTACGATACCAGTAGGTACAGCAATGATGGTATAACCTAACAGCATAACGAAAGCCGAAAGCAGACGACCTATTGCCGTAACTGGTGTGATGTCACCATAGCCGACAGTTGTCATCGTAACAATAGCCCAATAAACTGATGTAGCCAGATCAGTGAATTGAGTATTAGGTTCGCCACTTTCTACCATAAACATCAACGTACCCAAGCAAATGTCGAGTATCAGCACGAACAAGAAGTAAACGGAAATCTTAGTGAGACTCTTCTGAAGCGAGTGCATCAGCATGTAGCCCTCGTTGATGAAGCTGAACAGCTTGAAAATACGAAAGATACGGATGAAGCGGATCGAACGCAACAGAATCATGTATCGTGCGTTGGGCAGGAAGTAGGAGAGATAAGGCGGCAAGGTAGATAGCAAATCGATGATACCAAAGAAACTCAACACATAGTCGCGAGGACGAGGAGAGCAATAGACACGGGCAATATACTCAACCGTAAAGAAGAAGGTGAGCAGATATTCCAGTATCTCCAACACCAGCTTAAACGTATGTGCCAATGAGGGAATCGTCTCGACGAACGAGATGATGATACTCAGCGAGATTGCCGTTATCAGAGTGAGATCAAAGACTCGACCTATCGGGTGCTCTGACTCAAACATGATCTTATAGAGATGTTCTTTCTCAAGCCATTGAGGTTTCTTCATCATTATAAATGTTTGGTATCCAGTTGCAAATTTACAAATAAATTTGTATCTTTGCAAACAAAAAGAGATTTTTGTGATGAATGATCCTTATATCCCAATGAAGAAACCCAGCGGATGCTGGAAGTGGTCTGGTTGTATGCTGACGATTGTCAGTGCGTTGCTGATTGCCTTTTTTGTGTGGATGATCGTCTATAGCGAACAGGAGATAGACAAGAGTCGTCAAGAATTCACAGCCTCGCAGATAGAGTATGAGGAGGCATTGAAAGCTTATGAAGCCGACTCTTTACATCTTGAGAAGCCGGAATTTCATCCACGAGGTCATATGGGAGTGAATATCGGTGCAGCCTTCTTCGTGGTGTTCATCTTGTTTTTGCTGATACCTTTTGGTATAGGCTTGTTGATGCTGCTCTATTATTGGCTGAAGTATCGCAAGTGGCGAAATAATGAATTATTTCCAAAATAATTTTGTATTTTGCTCGATTTGCACTATCTTTGCAGCCCAAATAATAATGTACGGAAACAATAAATAACGAAAATACAATGGATTACAATTTCAGAGACATCGAACAGAAATGGCAGAAGCGATGGGTGAAGAATGGAACCTATCGCGTGGTGGAAGACAAGAACAAGAAGAAGTTCTACGTGCTGAATATGTTCCCTTACCCCTCTGGGGCAGGCTTGCACGTGGGACATCCCTTAGGTTATATCGCCTCAGATATCTATGCCCGTTATAAACGTCTGCAGGGCTTCAACGTGCTGAACCCGATGGGTTATGATGCCTACGGACTGCCTGCAGAGCAGTATGCTATCCAGACAGGTCAGCATCCTGAGAAGACCACTTTCGCCAACATCGACCGCTATCGTGAGCAGTTGGATAAAATCGGCTTCTCATTTGATTGGGACAGAGAGGTTCGCACCTGTGATCCCATCTACTATAAGTGGACACAGTGGGCCTTCCAGCGGATGTTCAAGAGCTACTATTCTACTTCTTCCCACAAGGCTCAGCCCACTATCAAACTGATTGAGCACTTCGAGCTGATGGGTACTGAGAACTGTAATGCTCTTGGTACTGAGGAGTTGCACTTCACAGCCTCCGACTGGGCCAGCTTCTCTGAGAAGAAGAAGCAGGAAGTGTTGATGAACTATCGTATTGCCTACCTGGCTGAGACGATGGTGAACTGGTGCCCTGCATTGGGAACCGTACTGGCTAACGATGAAGTGATCAACGGTGTGAGTGAGCGTGGTGGATATCCTGTGGAGCAGAAAAAGATGCGCCAGTGGTGTCTGCGTGTATCTGCTTATGCACAGCGTCTGCTCGATGGTCTGGAGGAGATCGATTGGACAGATTCTCTGAAAGAGACCCAGCGCAACTGGATTGGTCGCAGTGAGGGTACAGAAGTAGAGTTTAAGGTTGCTGATTCAGACAAGCACTTCACCATCTTTACGACTCGTGCTGATACGATGTTTGGTGTCACCTTTATGGTGCTGGCGCCTGAGAGTGAGCTCGTAGCTGAGTTGACGACTGCCGATCAGAAGGCTGAGGTAGAGAAGTATCTCGACTATGTGAAGAAACGTACGGAGCGTGAGCGTCAGATGGATCATAAGGTGACTGGTGTGTTCTCTGGAAGCTACGCCATCAATCCGTTTACTGATGAAAAGATCCCCATCTGGATTTCAGAATATGTATTGGCTGGCTATGGTACTGGTGCGATTATGGCCGTACCTGCTCACGATTCTCGTGACTACGCCTTCGCCAAGCACTTCAATCTGCCCATTATCCCATTGATTGAGGGAGCTGATGTCAGCGAGGAGAGTTATGATGCCAAGGAAGGTATCATGTGTAACTCTGCATCTGATAAGTTCAGCCTCAACGGATTGACAGTTAAAGAGGCTATCGCTGCTACGAAGAAGTTTGTCACTGAGCAGGGCTTGGGTCGTGTGAAGGTGAACTATCGTCTGCGCGATGCCATCTTCTCTCGTCAGCGCTATTGGGGTGAACCGTTCCCTGTTTATTACAAGGACGATATGCCTTATATGATCCCCAAGGAGTGTCTGCCTCTGCTGTTGCCTGAGATCGACAAGTATCAGCCAACAGAGACAGGTGAGCCCCCATTGGGACGCGCTAAGATGTGGGCTTGGGATACGAAGTTCGACAAGGTGGTATCAAAAGATGAGATTGACAACAAGACCGTCTTCCCCTTGGAGTTGAACACGATGCCTGGTTTCGCTGGTTCATCAGCCTACTATCTGCGTTATATGGATCCCAAAAACGAGAAGGCTCTTGTGAGTCGCGAGGCCGATGAGTACTGGCGTAATGTGGATCTCTATGTAGGAGGTACTGAGCACGCTACTGGTCACCTGATCTACTCTCGTTTCTGGAATAAGTTCCTTTATGATTCAGGTTACTCTTGCGAGGACGAGCCCTTCAAGAAGCTCGTGAATCAGGGTATGATTCAGGGACGTTCTAACTTCGTGTATCGTATCGAGGACGAGGGTGCCGACAAGGGTAAGTTCGTGAGTCTGAACCTGAAGGAGAACTACAAGGAAGTGACACCTATCCACGTGGATGTAAACATCGTCTCTGCTGATGTACTCGACATCGAGGCCTTCAAGGCTTGGCGTCCTGAATACGAGCATGCAGAGTTCATCCTCGAGAACGGCAAATATATCTGTGGGTGGGCGATTGAAAAGATGTCGAAGTCGATGTTCAACGTCGTCAATCCGGATATGATCGTTGAGAAGTATGGTGCTGATACACTGCGTCTTTACGAGATGTTCCTGGGTCCTGTGGAGCAGAGTAAGCCTTGGGATACCAATGGTATTGATGGTTGTCACCGTTTCCTGCGTAAGTTCTGGAATCTCTATCAGAACGGCTTCGATGAGAACGAGGCTACAGCTGAAAATCTGAAGAGTGTTCACAAGCTGATCAAGAAGGTATCTCAGGATATCGAGCAGTTCTCATATAACACCTCTATCTCAGCCTTTATGATCTGCGTGAACGAACTCTCTCAGCAGAAGTGCAAGAACAAGGAACTGCTGAAGACGCTGGTAATCCTCATTGCGCCGTTTGCACCTCATATCGCTGAAGAGCTTTGGGAGATGTTAGGCGAGCAGGGTAGTGTCTGCGATGCTCAGTGGCCAAAGTGGGATGAGCAGTATCTGGTAGAGAGTCAGGTGAAGTTGGGTATTGCATTCAATGGTAAGAACCGCTTCGAGATGGCCTTTGCTGCTGATGCTGACAACCAGACCATTCAGGATACAGTCTTGGCAGACGAGCGTTCACAGAAGTATCTCGAAGGTTTCCAAGTAGCAAAGGTTATCATCGTCCCTAAGCGTATGGTGAACATTGTGCTGAAGAAATAAATGACGATCGATCACAAAATCATCCTCAATGAGGCCAGGGACTATTTCTTCATAGCCCTTGGTCTCTTACTCTATACCATCGCCTTCACGGTGTTCCTGATGCCTTATCAGATTGTGGCTGGAGGCGTGACAGGTCTTTCGGCTATCATCTACTATGCCACAGGCTTCCATATTGAGAATACCTATATCATCATCAATGGTATCCTGTTGTTAGTAGCCTTGAAGATATTGGGATGGAAGTTCCTGATGAAGACCATCTTCGCCATCTTCACGCTTTACTTCATGTTGATGTTTGCGCAGGAGATACTTCCCAAACAGGAGAATGGGCTGCCTTTCAAACTGATGGGTGAAGGTCAGGACTTCATGTCGATGATCATTGGCTGTGTGATTACTGGTATTGCCTTGGCCACTGTCTTTATGAACAATGGTTCTACTGGTGGTACAGACATCATTGCAGCCTCAGTGAACAAGTTCCATCCTAACGTATCGTTGGGCAATGTACTGATTGCTGCAGACTTCTGTATCATTGGCTCGTGTATGTTCTTCCCTCAGTTTGGTACCTATATGGAGCGTGCTCATAAGGTGATGTTCGGCTTCTGTGTGATGACGATGGAGAACTATGTACTCGACTACGTGATGAATGCGCGTCGTCAGTCTGTACAGTTTATGATCTTCTCCAGCAAATGGCAGGAGATAGCCAATGCCATTGGTACGGAGATGAATCATGGTGTGACGATCCTTGATGGTCACGGCTGGTACACAGGTCATCAGATGAAGGTACTCTGTATCCTTGCCAGAAAGAACGAGAGTGTGAATATCTTCCGTCTGATAAAGATGATCGATCCTCGTGCTTTCGTATCACAGTCAAGTGTCATTGGTGTCTATGGTGAAGGTTTCGATGAGATGAGAGTAAAAGTAAAAGAAGAAAAGAAAAAGATGAAAATAGTCTTTGCTACCAATAACCTCAATAAACTCACGGAGGTTCGTAAGATATTGGGCAATTCGTTTGAAGTGCTCTCATTGAAGGATATCAACTGCAACGAGGATATCCCAGAGAAAGGACAGACACTGGAGGATAATGCCAAGATGAAGGCAGAATACATCTACAAGAAATACCATATCAACTGCTTTGCTGATGATACAGGCCTTGAGGTAGAGGCATTAGGAGGAGCCCCAGGTGTGTATAGTGCCCGTTATGCTTCGATGATGGGTTCTGGCAATGCAAAGTCTCATGACTCTGGTGCCAATATGACTCGTCTACTGCATGAGTTGGAGCAGAAAGATAATCGTAAGGCCCGATTCCGTACGATCATCGCATTGATTATCGATGGGAAAATCACCACCTTCGAAGGTATTGTCAATGGTGAGATTATCCGTGAGCGTAGGGGAGGAGAGGGCTTTGGTTATGATCCTATCTTCCAACCTGAGGGCTATGACCAGACTTTTGCTGAACTGGGTACTGGTATTAAGAATCATATCAGTCATAGGGCAAGAGCCGTTCAAAAACTTGCAGATTATCTGAAGAAGTGAAGAAATGAGAAGTGAAAAGTATAGGATCAACAAGTATTTGGGGTGGCAGAGAATTCTGTTACTATTCTTCACTTTTCACTTCTCTCTTTTCACTTATTCGCAAGTAGGAACCTGGGAGAATCACCTTGCTTATAATGAGCTACAGAACATCTGTGCTGCTTCTGATAAACAGCTCTTTGTCTTAGCTTCCAACTCACTTTATCAGTATAATCAGAACGATGAGAGTATCACCACTTATGATAAAGTAACTGGGCTTAATGATACTTATATCACACATATTGCCTGGAATCCTAAAGTACAAAAGCTGATTGCTGTCTATCAGAATTCAAATATCGACCTGATAGATATTAAAGGCAATGTGACAAATATCTCTGATCTCTATACGAAGATCATGACAGAGAGCAAGACTGTGAATCGTCTGATCATTGATGATATCTATGTTTGGCTCGATTGCGATTTTGGCTATGTGAAGGTGAATATGCAGAAAGCAGAGATCACAGATACCTATTGGCCTAATAATCCTAATTATCCAAAAGATCTGCCCAGCTATGATGAATATAAGGATTTAGAGACCTACAGAGCTATCGTAGAGAAACTCAATCCTATAGGTCCTAAATACAATCATTTCTATGAGTCAACCTTTCTGAATGGAAAGTTATATACCACTGGTGGCTATTTCCTTTCAGGTATGAACGATTATAATTATCCTGGAACTATTCAGGTGTATGATGGGAATGATTGGATGATTTATGAGGATAATATCTCTGAAAAGACAGGCTATCCTTATCTCGACATCAATTGTATCAGTGTGGATCCTACGGATGAGACTCATGTCTATGCAGGAGGCAGATGTGGACTTTATGAGTTTAAAGACGGACAGTTACTGAATTATTATAATAAGGATAACAGTCCACTAAGACCTGCTATCGATCGAGGTACAGAATTGGGTAATGATTATGTGCTTATCAATGGTATTCAGTTCGATCAAGCAGGCAATCTGGTGGTGCTTAATAGTCAGGCGAAAGGCGTGAATATGCTGTTGCTTTCCAAAGATCATATCTGGACAGATTATCATCAAGATCTATTAGAAAACCTTGACGGCATTTCACTTGCAGGACTCAGAAGTATGTTCTTTGATAGTCGAGGACTTCTTTGGTTTGTCAATACCTCTTGGATAGACCAGTCTGTATTCTGTTATAATCCCTCAACTAACGAGCTTTTCAAATACAGTAACTGGACAAATCAGGATGGTATCACCTATTCGCTTACCTTTGTGAATAGTGTCTGTGAGGATAAAGAGAAGAATATCTGGGTAGGTACCAACCTGGGGCCGTTTATGATTAAGAGCGATGAAGTAGGACAGGAGGATGTAACGTTCTATCAGATTAAAGTGCCTCGTAACGATGGTACTGATTATGCCGATTATCTCTTATATGGTGTCAATATCAGCCATATCGCTATTGATGGTGGTAACCGGAAGTGGTTTTCTACCAATGGTGCTGGTGCTTTCTTGATTAGTGCTGATAATATACAGCAGCTTGCTAATTTCAAGGAAGACAACTCCTATCTGTTGTCAAATACCATCAGTTCTACTGCTATCAATCCGAAGACTGGCAAAGTATATTTTCTCACAGATAAGGGACTCTGTTCTTATCAAGGCGATGCTACAGAACCTTCTGAAGAAATGACAAAGGATAATGTCTATGCCTATCCTAATCCTGTGACACCAGACTATACAGGACTTATTACCATTACTGGTCTTACATATGATGCTGATGTGAAAATCACTGCATCGAATGGTGCCTTGATTACACAAGGACGCAGTAATGGTGGTATGTTCACTTGGGATGGTAATGATCGTCAGGGTAGGCGAGTGGCAAGTGGTATTTATTTCGTCATTACAGCCACTTCTGAAGGTAATAGTGCTATAGTCTGCAAAATCGCTATTATTAACTAAAAAAGTTGCTACCATTAATGCTAGCAATTTTTTCCCTTAATGGTAGCAAAAAAATGCTGGAGTCTTTAACTTAACTCCAGCATACGATTTATAGGTTTCACAGCGTCTTTTGCAATCTCAGGATCAATCTCAATTTGAGGACTTTCGTTCTTCAGACATTCATATACTTTTTCGAGTGTATTCAGCTTCATATACTGACACTCATTACAGCTACATTCCAAGCCGCTCTCGCTGATTTCAGGAGGCACTGGGATAAATTCCTTATCAGGACAAGTACGTTGCAGTTCATGCAGGATTCCAGCCTCAGTAGCGACAATAAACTGCTTAGCTGGATTATTCTTAGCTTCGCGAAGCATATCAGCTGTACTACCCTTGATATCTGCTAAAGCCAAGACAGGTGCCTTACACTCTAAATGAGCCATTACGATAGCATCAGGATATTGCTTTTTCAGTTCTATAATCTTCTCTACAGAAAAACGCTCATGCACATGACAACCACCATTCCATAACAGCATATCACGACCTGTTACTTCATTAATATAATTACCAAGATTATAATCAGGACCAAAAATCAGTTTGGCATTCTTTGGTAACTGATCTACGACTTTCTTGGCATTACCACTGGTAACAACGACATCTGTCAATGCTTTCACAGCAGCTGTAGTATTTACATAAGAGATGACTTGATAACCAGGATGCTCTTCCTTGAATTTCTTCAAGTCTTCAGCCTTACAACTGTCAGCCAAAGAACAACCGGCATTTAAATCTGGACAAAGAACCATCTTATCAGGTGAGAGCAGTTTACAGGTCTCTGCCATAAAATGAACACCACACATCACCATGATTTTCGCATCTGTCTCTGCAGCCTTTCGAGCTAAAGCTAAAGAGTCACCTACAAAATCTGCAATATCCTGAATATCACCAATCGTATAGTAGTGAGCCAGGATAATAGCACCTTTCTCATCACACATACGACGGATCTCAGCTTTCAAATCTTCTGTTTTCAACATCACAATATATTTATTTTTTCTTTTAATTTTTTCTTTAAAAATAGAAATAAGTAGTATGATATGCCGTGAATATCTTGATAACTTTCTACTGATTTTCTTGGTAGATTAGTTATACACGTTGAAATTCACTTTATCAATACCCTATGTGGATTGTTTCTCTCTGATTATGAGTTCATAAGATCATTTATCCACAATTTCCAATTTTGGTGCAAATATAATAAGTTTATATTATTTTTCGGCAAAAAACGGTGGAAATCTTTCTAAAAACACGTGAATAACCCTGTGGATATCCCTATATCGAACGAGGCAATAATGATTTTGTGAGTTATCAACGACGTTTTCCACATAGTTATCCACAGTTTTTCCACCATAATAATTTGGTAGTTTGCTGACTTAATCGTAACTTTGCAACCACGATGAAGAAATTAAGGACGATAGAAATGCAGCGCCTCTCTGTGGAGGAGTTCAAAGAGGCGGATAAGTTACCATTGATAGTTGTATTGGATGATGTCCGTTCGATGCATAATGTGGGTAGTGTGTTTCGTACAGGTGATGCCTTCCGTATTGAAGCTGTCTATTTGTGTGGCATCACTTCCACACCTCCAATGGCAGAAATTCATAAGACTGCTCTTGGTGCAGAGGATAGTGTAAGCTGGAAATATTTCCCTACTGCTATGGAGGCATTGAATTCTTTGAAGACTGAAGGCTATCAAGTTTATGCCATCGAACAGGCACATGGTTCCACGATGTTACAGGATTTCAAGCCTGAGACAGATCAGAAATATGCTGTCATACTTGGTAATGAAGTAAAAGGTGTACATCAAGAGGTCGTAGATGCCTGTGATGGTTGTCTGGAGATTCCTCAGTTTGGTACAAAGCATTCCATGAATGTCTCTGTGACTGGTGGTATTGTCATCTGGCACTTTGCAAAAACAAAACTTTAGAAAGATATATGAATCTACTGGATATTATCCTTCTGGCGATCGCATTGGCAATGGACTGTTTCGCAGTCTCTATTGTCAGTGGTGTTTTGACTCGAAAGCAATGGTTGCCACGAATGGCTTTCCTCTTTGGATTCTTTCAGGCGTTGATGCCATTGATAGGATGGATAGGCATCAGTTTCTTCCGTAGTGATATTGAGGCTTATGATCATTGGATTGCCTTTGTCTTGTTGTTATTGATAGGAGGAAATATGATTCGTGAGTCTTTTTCACCAGAAGAAGAACATTTTTTCAACCCGCTTCGACTTCGTACCCAACTGTTATTGGCTGTCGCTACTAGTATCGATGCAATGGCTATTGGTATTTCGTTTGCCTGTACAGGTTTTAATGAAATCTCCCAGTTGTTTCTTCCTATTATAATAATAGGTGTAGTATCCTCTCTCTTCAGTATCATTGGTACACGCCTTGGTGCCCAATTCGGACGAGCTATAGCTCATCGACTAAAGCCGGAACTTTTAGGTGGTCTGATTCTCATTGTAATAGGTCTCAAAATACTGATCACACACTTGATTGAAGAGTCTTGACATAAAAAATTAAGGAAAAATGATACAATTAATGAAAAAATATTGTATCTTTGCAGCACAAACATGAATGTTGAAACGATAGTACTCAAGGATCTTGGCATCGGTTACCCTTTGAAAAACGGTGTGAGAGTGGTCGCTGAGCATATCAACGGAGCGATCCGAAGTGGTGAGCTTACCTGTCTGCTTGGTGCTAATGGTGTTGGTAAATCCACATTGTTGCGTACACTTTCAGCCTTTCAACCGAAGATAGCAGGAGAGATTCTGTTTGCAGAAAATGACGGATTGCATAGCAGAGAAATCTCTGAAATGTCTGATAAGGAATTGAGTCATAAAATCGGCGTGGTGCTGACGGAGAAACCTGATGTCAGGAATATGACGGTGCGCGAACTGGTCAGTCTTGGAAGGTCTCCTTATACAGGGTTCTGGGGAACCTATTCGAAAGAAGACATGCAGATCGTTGATGAGTCGATCGCCCTTGTGGGCATCGAGTCGCTTGCCAAGCGAATGGTTCATACATTGAGTGATGGTGAGCGTCAGAAGGTGATGATAGCGAAGGCTCTGGCCCAGCAGACACCAGTGATCTATCTCGACGAGCCCACAGCCTTCTTGGATTATCCTAGTAAGGTGGAGGTGCTGCAGCTGCTTCGTCTCATCAGTCGTCAGGCTGGAAAGACCATCTTCCTTTCCACACATGATGTGGAACTGGCTTTGCAACTGGCTGATACCGTCTGGTTGATGACTCATGAAACAGGGATGACCATCGGCACGCCTCAAGAATTGGCACAACAGGGTGCCTTAGGCAGATTTATCGAGCGTGAAGGAATTGTTTTCGATCCAGAGACGCTCTCTATCAGAATAGTAAAGAATAACTGATAACTAAAGACAGAAGACCATGATATACGGACATGGTGATGACACTTTTCGCTACGGCGATCAATTGAAGCTGAATTTCAGTTCCAACGTATATGCTTGGGCTGATCTCTTAGGATTGAAGGAACACCTGATGCAACACTTCGAGGTGGTCAGTCATTATCCTGAAGCAGAACCATTGTCTTTAGAGAAAATGCTGGCTGAACACTTAGGTGTACCAGAAAATACGGTGTTGGTGACCAGTGGTGCCAATGAGGCCATCTATCTGATCGCACAGCTTTATAGGAATTGGGCTTCCATCATTCCGCAACCCACCTTTAATGCTTACGAAGCTGCCTGTAAAACATTCGATCATCTCATCTCATACGATCGAAAAGATCAGTTGGAGGTGATGCCTGAAGACAGAATCTATTGGATCTGTAATCCTAATAATCCTACTGGTAATGTATTGGTGAAGCCTTTGGTGAATCGTATCATCCGTCAGAATCCACGCTATCTTTATGTTATTGACCAGTCGTTTGCTGATTATACGCTGCGTCCGATGCTACAGCCTCGAGAGATGGTGGACTGTTTTAATATGATGCTGATAGGTTCCCTTTCCAAAAAATACTGTATTCCTGGTTTGAGGTTAGGTTATATCTTCAGTTCTCCGATTATTATAGACCGTCTGCGTCAGATCCGTCAGCCTTGGACAGTGAATGCGATGGCTATTGAAGCTGGAAAATATCTGGTAACAAATAATCCCAAGATGATTCCTGACTTAAAGGGTTATCTTGATGAAGCGCAACGATTGCGCAGTGAGTTGGCTAACATCGAAGGTATCAAAGTCTTGAAGACAGACACAAATTTCATGTTGGCATTCATTGACTTTGCCGATTCGCTGGAATTGAAACATTGGCTTATTGAAAATCATGGTATTCTGATTCGCGATGCTTCTGATTTCAGAGGCCTTGACAATCATTATTTCCGCATCGTGGCTCGTACAGAAGAAGATGACAACCAGTTGTTGGCTGCCATCCGTGAGTTTAAGAAGTGGAAAGAGAATAATCCTTGATTACAAGGCTTCGTCAAACGGAGCTGCTTTGATACATTTCAGATTTTTCTCCAACTGTGAAGTGCTGCTGGCTCCTACAAGTACGGAAATAACAGCTTTCTGATGCAGAATCCAAGCCAACGCCATTTCTGCCAATGTCTCACCACGATCCGCAGCTATCTGATTATAATGCTTCAGTTTCTCTAAGAGTTCTGGTGTCAGCATTGAACTCTTCAGGAACTTTTCCTTTGCCATACGACTATCTTCAGGAATACCTTTCAGATAACGGTCTGTCAATAATCCCTGTGCCAATGGTGAGAAGGCGATAAAGCCGATACCTTTTTCTGCGCAGAAGTCTGTAATGCCTGTCTCCTGAGGTTCACGATCCAACATATTCAGACGACCTTGGTAGATGAGCAAAGGCACATCGCGGGCTTTCAGATACTCATAGCCGAACTTCAAGGGTTCCAGGGGCCAGTTAGAGATGCCCACATAGAGTGCCTTACCCTGACGTACAATGTCAACTAACGCCTGAAGTGTCTCCTCTAAAGGCGTATCCGGATCATAACGATGACTATAGAACAGATCCACATAGTCGATCTTCATGCGTTTCAGACTCTGATCCAGTGAAGCCATCAGGTATTTCCTGCTTCCCCATTCCCCATAAGGTCCAGGCCACATATCGTAACCGGCTTTCGTAGAGATGAAGAGCTCATCGCGATAAGGACGGAAATCCTCATCCATCAGTCGGCCCATTGTCTCTTCAGCCGAACCATACATAGGTCCGTAGTTGTTGGCCAGATCAAAGTGTGTGATACCATGATCAAAGGCATAATGGGTGATCTCACGACTGCGCTCATAGGGATCGACACTTCCGAAGTTATGCCAGAAGCCAAGGCTCACTTTTGGCAACAACACGCCAGAGCGTCCACAACGCTCATATTCCATTCCATTGTTGTAACGGTTCTGATCCGCAAAATATAATTCCTTCATAGGGTCATTGTTTTTAGTTGGACGCTGCAAAGATACAAAAAAGTCCTTAATTTATCATTCTTTATTCATAAATATTTCGTAACTTTGCGCCGTAAACCATAAAACTATTCATTACAATGGTATATAACGAGTTAGGAAATACTGGAATGAAAGTGTCGAATCTGGGCTTTGGAGCCTCGTCGTTGGGT
>Ga0265300_10003014_pt1 | contig 14025 bp, 24 predicted proteins | sample AusTroGonzalo_MG_FD_193482 | JGI IMG/M metagenome (GOLD analysis project Ga0265300, IMG submission 193482) | Bovine rumen microbial communities from tropical cattle in Woodstock, Queensland, Australia - Gonzalo_03 | ecosystem: Host-associated > Mammals > Digestive system > Stomach > Rumen ... | reverse complement strand
AGGGTTTCCGCGTGAAAAACGCCTATCATCCAGCCAGCGGACGCCCTTACGGAATCGAAATAAGTCTTTAACACAACACCATTTGCCTATGCCCCCTTGACTGCGGAGTATAGGCCCCAATTATCCTTTTATTATCAACCATTAACAATTAACAACCAAACATTATGAGCCACTTTATTGGATTAGTATTCGAGGGCGCACTCAATAGCTACGAAGAGTTGCTTGCCCCTTATGATGAGCAGACTGAGGATGAACGATTCCTGGAGTTTGTTGACTGCACCGATGAGGTTAGAGAGAAATGGAACTCATTAGACAACGATGATGAGACCAAACGGCAATACGAAAGCCTTGCCAACTATACAGAGCAATACTACGGATATGATGTGGTAACGGATGATGAGCAAAACATCGTGCGGATAGGTTACTCCCACAACCCTAACGCAAAGTGGGATTGGTATAGCGAGGGCGGTAGGTGGAAAGGATTTATCAAGAATCTTGAAGGCAGATACACCGATGCAGAGTCCTTCTCCGAGGTCGATTGGGAGGCTATGCTTAAAGATGAGAACTTGCCTTTCTGCGTAGTAACCACCGAGGGCGAATGGCACGAAAGAGGCGAAATGGGATGGTGGGCGATGGTGTCCAACGAGAAAGACGGCAAGACTTGGAGAGAGGAGGTCGCTGATTATGTGCAGAGCATAAAAGATAGAGGGGATGCAGTCCGCGTTTACGCCATTGATTTCCACATCTAAAACAACTTGGCAAGTGGTGGCTGACCCTGCCACTTGCTCCCAATTATCCATTAACCAAATCAACCACCATTATGGCAGAAGAAATCAAGAATGTTGAACTCAACGAGGTTGAGAACAACGAGCAGACCGCAGAGGTCGCAGAAACCACCAACACCACCAACGAGCAGAAAGAGCAGAAACCAAAGGTTGAGCCTCTGCCCGAACAAAAGCCATTCCTCTACACACGCGAGGAGCGCACTATCCTTGATGAAATGGAGCGCAGGGCGAAAGATGATGCAGAACTTGCAAAGGGATTGCAGGACAAGGACAAGAGCATACGCGAGTGCTATGCGTTCATCACGCACCGAGCCAAGAAAATGGCCGAGGGCAACTGCGCGATGATTGAGGATTCCGCAGTATTCGCGTGGGCGGTGTTCTACTACACGCAGCGCAGGGAGATTCTTGACTTGGAGTTCAAGGCAATGGCGAAGCCTGCTGCCCCTGCTGCATCATCAACCACAAAGGCCACAAGCAAGGCCAAGAACGAGAAGAAAGAGGAGAAGAAAGACAACAAGCCTGCTGCCCCTGCAAAGGCCGAGGAAAAGGCTGAAACCAAGCCTGCCGAGGACAACAAGGAAGATGATGAAGATTACCCTACATTGTTTTAGGCTATGAAAAGGATAAGCAAAGTCCAAAAGGAGATAGAGGTACTCGCCAAGCGAGTGCCTCAGCTCTCCGAGGAGCAGAAAGAGTGGGCGCGTAGGAATTTCAACTACTACCGAGTAGTGCGCCAAGGGACTACTGAAACACGTTGTCCAGACTGCAAGGGTAACGTGTCTATCTACCATAATGAGGGTGGACACAAAGGCAGCAAATGGTGTAAGGATGACAACACTATCATCTGCCCTCATTGTGGAGCAAAGGTGCAAGTGCGCATTTTGCCTGCCGACTATAAGGTAGGTATCAACAAGCACCAAGAGGACTTCTTCCAAGTGATGAACGTGATTGGCGGTTGGCAGGTAACTCGCCTTATCTATATGCAGAGATATTGCTATATCCGCAAGGAGAACACACCTTGGGGGTATTATGAGGTGTGCCAAGCGTGGAATCATCCTGCATACAAGCAGACATATTTCCGTTCTTTCCCAAAAAAGGGTATGCTTATGCACCATCCGTTCAATCCCTACAAGTTGTATGATTTTCCGTTAAAGAAAGACGAGCAGGGAAACTATTTGAAGGACGAGAATGGCAACTACATCATCGATTGTGTTCTCTCCAAGTTAGAGCCGAGAAGGGCAGGCAGAGCAAACTATTTCAGCACCGACACCATTTACCCAGGGGCGCGGATAAGTCCCGCGTTCAAGCAGAGGGGAATCACGATGCAGTTGGTCAAGACCATAGGCCATAATGCAATGTGGCTCTTTGAATCAGTATCGCAAGGCAAGCCGATGTACGAAACCCTGCTCAAAGCCAAGGAATACAAGTTGTTCAAGGAATTAGCGGATGAGTGGCGCAGGGGTAATGCAGACAAGTTGTTCAGCGCGTGGAAGATTTGCCAGCGCAGGCATTATGACATTCATCAAAACCTCTCGGAGTGGTATGACCTTGTTTCTATGCTCATTGATGAGGGCAAGGACATCCGCAATCCGCATTATGTCTGCCCTGCCGACCTACACGCAGCGCATCAGGCATTGCTGGATGCGAAGAATAGGCGCGAGGAACGCGAGAGGGAGAGGCTTAGGCGCGAGTGGGATGAGCAGGAAAGGCAGAGGGCAGAGGAGGCTATGAAAGATGCGATAAAGGCCGAGGCCGACTACATCAAAAACCACCGCCAATATTTCGACATCAGCATACCTACCTCCAACGGACTTACAATCGTGGTGCTGAAAACCATAGAGGAGTTCAAGAATGAGGGCAGCACACTCAACCATTGCGTATTCCGTATGGGATATTACCGCAGGGTAAACTCCCTCATCCTATCAGCAAGGGATGCGGACAACAACCCTATCGAAACGATAGAGGTGGACATACCCTCGCTTACCATAAAGCAATGCTATGGGCAGCACGATACGTTCACGCCCCAGCACAAGGGCATAATGGAGGCAATGACCGCCAACCTTTGGCAGATAGGCCAGCGCAGGCTCAACGCATAGGGGCCGCCTATGGGCCTTTCCCAACCATAGGGCACTCGCGTTCTGCAAGTGCGTACATAGTAACCGCCTCCCACTTTCGCAATGGGGTGGGAGGCTTTCTTGAAAAAACATTATATTTGCATCATAAATGACCAAAGAGCAATTACAACACTACTTGGCAGACCTTCGCTGCCTAACTCTCTTTCCCAAGAGGTACGATGCTCCGCAAGGGCGCACGAAGGAGTATTGGAGCGCGATTATGCGCGACTACTCCAACGAGCAGAAACGCCTGCGCAGCACCGACTATCGCTGGTACATAATCAGCTTTGATGACGGACGCAGGGAACTCGCATACCTTAAAGTGAGGGCAGGCGGTCTGCTCACGGGCAAGTATCCAGCAATCTACCGAGGAATCCTCATACCGAGGATGCTCCGCTACGAAACATACGCACACATAACCAAAATCCGATTAGCATTTTAGAGATATGGCAGAAGAAACCAAACGTGGCAGGCCACGCAAGGCCGAGGGCGCACCAACCGCACCCTACAACAAGCAAGAGGGCAAGGAATACAAGGGTTGGGGCGGTAAACGCGAGGGGGCGGGCAATAAAGCCAAGGGCGCAGATGCACCGCTAACCGCGCAAGAGGTGTTCCGAGTAACCGCAGACACTCATCGTAGGGTCAAGGCCCTGCGAGAAATGACTGCGCAGGATGACAAGCCGTTCAACCGAATGTTCGAACTATGGGTCGCAGAACTCGCCCAGGAATATGGGATAGAGTAATCAAGGGCAACCAAGCAGAGAAAAAGGGCAATCACAATCAAGTGGTCGCCCTTTTTTTTGTTCACTCGGTATCACTCGGCAGCAGACTCGGCAGCTCTCCTCTCGGCAAACTCCCTCATATCTTTCGTAACGCGGTCTATCAAGTCGCGGTTGGCCTTGTCAACTACCTTGTTGTCCCTCTTGACATAGAAATTCGTTACCTTGAGGCCGCTTGAATGGCCGAGTGCCTGGGATATGGTGTCCATAGGCATATCAAGTACGTTGTATGCGTATGTGGCCCAGCAAGTCCTCGCGTAATAGACCGTGATGTATGGGATGATGTGTTCGAACTTGCGCTTGTGGTATTGCTTTCCGTTCCTGCCTGTCTTTGGCTCAAGCCATCCTTTGCCCACGCATTTGATGCTGATGTTCCAATGCTTGCAGAACGCACGATAGTCGCTGTTGTTGTCCATTACATCAATCAAGTGCTCATTGCCCTCGTATTTGTGTATGATTTCCCAAGCCTCCGGCTCTATCTTTATGGAGAGTTTAGTGCGTCCGTTCAGCTTTTCGGGGCAATAGACGAGCCGTCCGTCCTCAATCTGCGACTTCTTCACGTTCAGCAGATCAACCGGACGCATTCCGCAGAGATAGAAGGAAAGCATAAAGAGGTCTCGGTACTTGGTGCGGTGGTCGTTCAAGGGCATCGTGGCCCACTCAAGGAACTTTTCATAGGGAATCATCCGCTTGTCCGGCTGGGTAGTGGACATGTCAATATCCTTGAACGGATACCTTGCGCTGGTGTATTCGTTCTTCAATGCGTAGTTGAAGATGCAGCGAAGATTGCGCAGGTACACATTCGCCCCGTTCACGTCCATTCCGTTGCCGTTCTTGGCATCCATAAGCCAGTTCTGGTACTTGCGTAACCAAGCCACGTTGATGTCCTTAAAACGCAAGGAATCAATGTCCGGCTCATATTTAATCAGGTTGTTAAGCGAGAATCGGAAGAGGGATGCAGTCGTCCCCTTTCTGCAGAGAGTGATGTACTCGTTATAGACCGGCAGGACATAATCAGTGACAGAGGCATCATCCGCAGTATCCGTCCCTCGCATAATCATCTTGAGAATTTGGGAGCCGGTAAGGGCGTCAAAATCGGCCCGGCTCCTAATTCTCGCAAGCAAAACTATGGAATCATCCATCTTTTTGCGCAGTGACACGTTGAGGAACTTCTTGTCCGGGCGCTTGACCACCTGGGAGTATTCATCTTCCCATTCATCTTCCATAAGGCTGATGTCGAGAGAGGCATAAGCTGTACTGCGCTTGTGTGTGAGCGCGATTTTGAGTGGATAGCTCCCATCCATTCTCGGGGAGCGTCTGTCAAGAGTAAAATATAAATTGGCCATACTATAAGGTTTGTTTGGTTGTCCGTTTTCGTATGGCAAATATGCAAACGATTTGCATGCAATTTGCATGCGCCCCCTCACAGAATGCCCCAGAATGCCCCATGATGCCCCACAAATGGGGCTAAAATTAAGCCCCGAAATCGGTTGAAATCGGGGCAAATTAGGCTTTGTAACTTGTTGAAAGTTAATCGTTTAAGTCCTTGTGAGAACAGACAGATTTGAACTGTCGACCTCTTGCCTGTCAAGCAACACAAGGCATTGGCAAGTCTATAGTAATCAACAAGTTAGGCGCGTGCAAATCTCATTTGCGTGCAGCTTGCGTGCAATTTGCCATATTTCAAAGAGCTCAAAAAATGAATGCGTGGCTACTTATCTTTCGACAAGTCCGCGACTATTTTTTCCAAGTCTTCAATGCGTTTTAGAAGGGCTATTACCGTGCCGCCCTTTATCATCGAGCCGACCCCTGTGCGCAGCCATTCGAAGTCTATCGGATAGCGGTCACACACGGCGAGCAGCAGTTCCCAGGTCGGTGTTCTCATTCCGCTTAATGCCATACTCAAGGTGGATGCCGGAATCGCCAGTGCGCCTGCTATCTCCTTGTCGGTTCTCGCCAAGCCGTTCCGCTTGATGAAATCTACTGCCTCTTGCAGTCTGTTTGATAGTTCGTTCATGCGTCAAATAATAGCAAAGAGTTTAAGATATGAAAGGACTGTAAACAATGGAGCGCAGACCAATCCTATCATAGCAACAACAGTCTCAAGTGACTTTATCGGTGGTAAAAGAATCGGGAGAACATAACCGGCGACAATCATAATCAACCCATACCACCACGGCCTAACCTTTATAAAGATAAATACAAGCAACACCAGTAAGGCTATTGAGCAGATTTCCCAGATTATTGTCATAACCAATGGAATGTTCTGATTCATGCCACGCCATTCTCTTGTTGCACGTTGCATAAAAAACACAAAAAAGCCAGCTAAAAGATAGAACCAAAATAGGCCCATTGAAAATAACTCTGCCATAATACTCTATTTGTTGTTGATTGCCTTCAATACCGCCCCTTGAATAAGTGATTCCAAGCGAGATGCGTCAGAAATAATAACAGCCCCAGCTGATTTAACAACACTGATCTCCATAGCAGAACCGGATTGCTGAGAATCCAAATCATCCTTCAACAACATACTTCCTTTGCCGCGAAATAGCCAATTCAAGTTAAGCTCTGGGCAAGTAACGGCAATTCTCGTTACAACTGATGCAGATGGGCCACTTGCCTTGATTGCGCTTATTGTTCCATGGGACAGCTTGCAATAATCCTCAAATCTTGTTTGCCCCATGTCATACTGCTGTTTGGCAAATAATTCAAGCCTCTCTTTGAACTCCTTCATGGCAATGATAAATTTAATTAAACTTTTCTCCGAAATGTCTTGCATTAACGGAAATTATCTCTTATCTTTGCCCATGAATTTCGGACGAGGCTCGCGTCAATAGCTACAGCGAGACCAACAAAATGGGCAATAGAAGCAACAAACCTGGCCGGGCGTTTCTTCTTTACCAAAGGTAGTGAGATTCTTCAATATATCAAGGGCTTCGTCCGAAATTTTTAATTAAAGAGTTATATGAATATGAAAAGAGTTCGACAGAAAGCGGAAGATTATCTCAAGAAAAGGGAATGGAAGAAGTTCCTTTTGGCGCTGCCCGTTGAGAAGCCCAGGGGGTATCCGTTCCAGAGCGCTAACGACCTTAACACCATTCGCGTCAGGGCAACGCAGCTCAATACCGATGCAGAATGTAACAGGAAATTTTCAGTAGCAATAAACTTTGACACCAAGGTGGCAACAATAACGGCAACCAACAAATAAAACTCTCATATCATGGAATCCAACACCACCACTATCGCTCTCCCCCTTGTTTTTGAAAAGGACGGGAGTGTTATGACCTCAAGCCTTAATGTGGCCCGTGAATTTAACAAGGAGCACAAGATTGTCATTCGCTCAATCAAGGAGTTACTGACATCGGCGCAAAATTGTACCGATCTTTTCCAGGAGACAACTTACCCCGACTCTTATGGCCGTAACCAGATTATGTACCTAATGAATCGTGACGGATTTACTCTGCTTGCTATGGGATTTACCGGGGAACGGGCACTGGAGTTCAAGATGAAGTTCTTGCAGGCATTCTCTACGATGGAGAAGATGCTCACAAGCGACGATTATATATTGATGAGGTCGCAGCAGATACTTCAAGAAAGGAACAAGCTCTTGCAGCAGAAGGTGCAGATGCTTGAAGGCCGGACTTCATTACTGGAGCAGCAGAACGAAATCCTTGCACCCAAGGCCCAGTACACTGATGATGTCTTGCAGGCAGGCGGCACATACACTCACTCGGAAATGGCAAAGGAACTCAACCTGCGCAGTTGGAAAGTCCTTGTGGATGAACTCAAGAGGAGGGGCATCATGTTCAAAGACCAGGGCGGCAGGTATCTGCTCTATGCCGATTTCTCCGGCAAGGGGTACACCACCACTCGCACGAACACCTTTACCTATAACGGCACAACAAGGACAAGTGTTATCACCGTCTGGACGGAGCAGGGGAGAATGTTCCTGCACGATAAGTTCAAAGTCCCCATGCAGCCGATTGATGCAGCCGATGTAATGCCTAAAGAGTTGTTCGCATGACACACACAAGACCCCGTGTGGCACTCGACGGCCACTACTCAATTACCGAGGCGGCTGGACTGCTTGGAATTGACCGCAAGACACTCTACAGATGGCGGCAGCTTGGCTACATAAAGACAAAACAGCACCGCTTTACCAAACTCCCCTTCGTGGACGGACGGGAAATCCTCAAAGTCTACGATGTGTTCGACTGGCAAAAGAAAAACGCACGTTGCTGACGTGCTGTTCTCATAATTTATAATTGTTCATATACGCACCCCTCCCGGCAGGGATGTCCGGAGGGTTCTTAAAAAAATTAAAAATGGGAAAAGCATTCATATCACTCATTCTCAGCATGCTCCTGATCTTCGGAGCAATCTACGCCTGGAACTTCCGGCTGGACTGGCTGGCCGTAATACTGCTTGTCGCTGCGCTTGTGCTCTCCTGCATCTTTGCGAAGGCACGGGAAAACGGCGATGACGACGAAATCGACATCGACCTATGAGCTTGCCGGAAATCATGCAATGGTGGGAACGCCAGCAGCTTCTCACTGACCAAGACCGCGAGGCCATAGAGAGGGCCAGAGACCTTGACTGGTCGGAGATAGACGAGGATTGGGCCGAGACCGAGCTGGGCCGGCAGGAACTGCACAACATCATCATCAGCAAGTACCATGACGAGGAGTTCGGAGCAGGTATTCAATAATACACATACAAACAAATGGCAATTTACGAGAAACTACTTAAACTGCAGCAGGCGGTTGTCGGTCTTGCTAAAGACAAGAACGGCAACAGCTATCAGTACGTCTCCGGCGACAAGGTGCTTTCCATTGTTCGCCCGACCATGGACGAGCTGGGTCTCTTGCTTGTCCCCGAAATAGAGGATGCGAGCTTCACGCGCCAGGACTATGAACTCTACGACAAGAACGGCAACGCGAAGCCGAAGAGCGAAATCTTCTGCGCCCTTAAACTCAAGTTCACCTGGGTGGACGTTGACTCGGGGGAAACCGTCATCTGCCGTTGGGCCTCATCCGGGCAGAACAACTGGGACAAGGGCCTCGGCAGCGCACTCACTTACGGAGAGAGGTATTTCCTCTTGAAATTCTTCCACGTTGCAACGGACAAGGATGACGTGGATGCACCGAGGACTCCGGAGCAGGAACTGAACGACCAAAGCTGGACAGACTACTTCAATTCTCTCCCTACCGCAGCCGAACTTGATGCTGCCTGGGCGCAGTACGGCTCGCAGCTTCGCGGCAATAAAGAAGTGGTCAAGGCATTCAACAAACGTAAAAAGGAACTGACCGATGGAACTGTATCACGATAATAGGGTTTATTTTGAGCCGACCTCGCACTCCTATCTGCTGGACGGAGATGTTCTACTGCAGGGCGTGACCGAACTGATGCACAAGCACAACCTCGGTGCGGACTATTCCAACATCCCCAAGGCGAAGCTGGAGCCGGCCGCAGCGGAAGGTACGGCGATCCACAAGGAAATCCAGGAATACGAGAAGGGAGAGTCATTCTTCGCCTCCGAACTCATTGACGAGTACAAGAAGCTCAACCTTAAATTCGTCGAAGCGGAATATCCTATTACCGACTACGAAATCATCGCCTCGGCCATTGACTGCGTATATGAGGGGAGCGCTCCCAACAAAGTCAAACTCGTTGACATCAAGACTACGCTGAAATACCACCGCCGCCCCTTGGAGTGGCAACTCGGGATATATAAGGTCTATTTTGAGAAGATGAATCCCTCGCTGGAGGTGGAGGAATGTCTCTGCCTCTGGATAGACAAGAAAGCCCGCAAGATAAACGCATTCCAGCACGTCAATCCTGTGACGGAAGACGAGGTGAAGGCCCTGCTGGACGCAGAGCGCAACGGAGAGATATACATTGATACCAATGACATTCCAGACCTGGGGGAAGTCCTCGCGCCCGAAGAGGCAGACGAACTCGTAGCCAACGCGGGCAAGATCGCGGAACTGGAAAACACCCTCAAGATTCTCAAGGAAGCGTCCGAGCAGATTCGGGAAAAGCTCCTGGAGTATATGGTCGAACACAACCTTACGGAAATCAGTTGCCCGGGAGGAGTATTCAAGCTCAAGGCGGCCTACTCCACAACCCGCGTGGATTCGAAAGCCCTAAAGAGCCTCTACCCCGCAGTCTACACCAAGGTGGCGAAAGAAAGCGAGGTCAAGGCAAGCATAACCTACAAATCTTTACAATAATGGCATCACTAAACAAATTCCTTGGCATCGGCAACCTCTGCGCCGATGTGGAAGTCCGGCAAGTGGGGCAATCCCAGGTCGGCAAAGTCAATGTGGCTATAACCGAAAAGTACAGGAAAGCGGACGGAACGGTAGCCGAGAACACGGAGTTCGTTACCATCGAGCTCTGGGATAAACCCAATGTGTATCCCTACCTTACGAAAGGCACATCCGTCTACTTTGAGGGCTCACTCCGCTCGGAAAGCTGGACTGACAGTCAGGGGCAGAAGCACACCGGCACCAAAGTGCGTGTCCTCTCCCTCCAGATTCTCTCTCCCCGCCAGCAGACCGCCCAGCCTCAAGCGCCTGCTCCTGCTCCCGCTCCGTCCTATCCTCCGCAGTATCAGCCTGCACCCCCGGCTCCTGCCGCTCCGCAGTACAGCGCCCCAGCGCCTCCGCAGTACGGACAGCCACGATACACCCCTGCGCCCATGAACGCACATGGAGAAACACCTGACGAAGACCTCCCTTTTGACTTATATGGAATATGAAGCTCTTTCTCCAGAACACCGCAGTCGGTCTTGTGCCGCTTTATGATTCCGATTTCGACGAGAAGCGGAAGCTGAAGCAGGGGCAAGTCTATCTCGCGGACATCAAGGTGGCGCGGAATATCCAATTCCACAGGAAGATGTTCTCGATGCTCAATACCGCCTGGGCATTGCTCCCCGAAAGGACGCAGAACGGATTCCGCTCGTTTGAGGGCTTCCGCGCCTACCTTCTTGTCGCTGCCGGATTCTATGACAGCTACTTTTCGCCAAGGCTGAAAGAGTTCGTGGAAGTCCCCCAAGAGCATGAGCTTCGCATCAATGGATGAAGCGGAGTTCAACGAGTGCTACGAGCGGGTGAAGGACGTGATCTGGAGCATCCTCTCAAGGAAGATAGACATTACCCCGGCGGTGTTCGAACAATATCTTGCTAATTACTGATGGAAATGATTGAAATATCTAAAGCCGATTTCCAAAAGGCAATACGTCTGATGCAGATTGTCTCCAAGTGCCCTGGCGGAACACTCCGCGAGCAGGAAGCTAAGCGCATGCTCGGCTTGATGGCGAAGAAATGGGACAAGAAGCCGGTCAGCAGCGATAAGGGAGAGGTGGACGCTGCGGTGGAGCGCATCTATTCGGCTTATCCTACGAAATGCCCCGTCTCCCAGCGGAGTACCGGGAAATCATCCAAGGATAAGGAGAAGATTGCACGGCTGCTCCGTAGCAAGTCATACACCGAGGAGGAGCTGGCGGCGAAGATTGACCGCTATGTCCGGGAGTGCTCCGCCACGAGGACTTACATAAAGAACTTTGCGACCTTCCTCAACAACGTACCCGACTACAGCGAGCCGGAGCAGCCCCAGCCTGTGCGCGACGAGAGCGCGTGCAACCTTTTCACCACCCCCGCCTGGCAGGAATACCTTGCCGAGCGGAGTAAGATGTACGCAGAACGATGAAAAAAGCCGAACTGTCACTTGCGGACATACCCTTCCCCGACACAAGCACAATCGAAAGGCAGTTCCTCGCCGATTGTGTGGGGAATCCCGACTCTATGCCCGAGTTCACGGGTATAGTGGACGAGAGTATGTTCACTAATGACGGACGGCTCTACATCTGGCGCACCCTTGTATGGATGTTCAACAACGGCCAGCATATAGACATGGCTTCGGTAGTAACCTGCACCGGGCAGTATTACATGAACGAGGTCGTGCTGCAGAACATCCAGCTCGCCACGCCCATTACCGCTCTCCAACATGCGATGTATCTCCGCGCCAGCTCCGTCAAGCGCAGGGCCTACCACTCCGCACTCAACCTCATCCAGTCGGCAACGCAGCCCGGCACCGGGGAAATGGACGTGCTGGCATCGGCGCAGCAGATCATGTCCGACATCCAGGGCGACAGGCCGATTGAGGTGGAGACTCCGATGGGGAGCGTTCTCAGCTCCGTGGATGCGGAGGTCAAGGAGAACAAGGCCATCAACGAGTCCGGCAAGCGCACGAGGATTCCCACGGGCTTCCAGACGCTCGACGGACTGACCTACAACGGCTGGGCCCCCGGTCAGCTTATCATACTTGCGGCACGCCCCTCCATAGGCAAGACCGCAATCATGCTCCAGATGGCCAAGGCTGCAGCGAAATCAGGGTTCCCCGTAACTATCTTCACCCTGGAAATGACCAAGGAAGAACTCGGCCAGAGGCTGCTGTTCTCCACCGGGCAGGTCTCCCCTTTCGAAATCGCTACCGGCTCCGTCTCCGACTACGGCTACAAGGCCGCGCAGGATGAGCTTAAAAGGCTTCCTATATATATCAATGAGGAAACCCGCTCGCTTGCGGGCATCATATCCCGTATCACGGTGGCCGTAGCAAGGGGCTATTGCAAGGTGGTGTTCATTGACTACCTCAGCCTTATCACGATTGACGAGTCAGGCTACACGCCCCTCAACCAGCAGATAGCCAAGGCAACGCGCGAACTCAAGAACACCGCCAAGAGGCAGAAGGTTCCCATCGTGCTTCTGTGCCAGCTCAACCGGGACGCGGCCAAGGATGATGGCGCACCGCAGCTCTACCACCTCCGCGACTCCGGCTCCATCGAACAGGATGCGGACATCGTACTGATGCTGGAGCAGATCAAGACCGAAGTCATTGACTCGAACAACGTCACGCGCCCGGGCAAGCCTGAAATCAACATCTGGGTGCGAAAGAACCGCCAGTTCGAAAAGGACGTGAAGGTGGTGGTGCGGCCCAACGATTCCTACTCGGCTTTTTACGAAGTACAACCAAACTGACAATCTTGTATGACCAACGATTTAGCAAAGAAATTTGTAGGGCATAACGAACTGAAGGTGCTTGCAGGCGAGTACGGGATAATGGATTTATTCTATCCGTTCCTGCTCATGGATGTCGCCTATCAGATTTACGCCTCCGACATCAAGCCCATCCCTTGCAAGACGGAGATGAAGCGTACCAGGAACCAGCTTGCCGATGCGTACAACTCCTATTGGAAACGCTTCTTTACCATTTACAACAGGGACGAGGCCGACAACATCGTGGATATGATGGACGAGTATTCGACATTCCTGCAGAATCAGGTGATGCAGCTGAAGGTGGCGGCAATGAACGTCATCGTAAGGTACGTTCCGGATTTCGAAGGCCAGCGGATATTGTCCTCCTGCTTCGTCTCCTCCATACTGAGCCACTGCGCCAACACCGTACACGAACTGATTTTCAAAAACAGCCTTGGAGAGCCACGCAAGGACGCGGATATCTCCGCCGTCGAAAGGTACACCAGGGATTTCTCCGACTGGTATATAGAGCGCAACACAACCTGCAGGGAATGTATCCCCGTGGGCAGCGACAAGGCCGTTGGGAATGTGGTTGACGCCTTGATCCAAAAGATTGCCCGCTTCCCGGAACTGTTAGAACATAAAAAGAATGCAGATGCCTAAGAAGAAACATTATTACGACCCTTGTGCACATTGCCTGTGGTCGACCTGCGACAAGAACGGCAAGAACCGCAAGTGCGAGAAGCCGAAGGGCGAGGGTTATTGCCACTACACCAAAAGCAACGTATAGAGAACACAGAATTATTCAAGCTATATTTGATACCCGCGACTTCAATGTGCTAACTAATTCCAAGAAGGCCGAGAGGGTGGTGGATAGACTACTCGACGAACAAGAACAATTATCATTTTTTTAATAAACACATCATGGATTACACAAACTACATTGGCCGCAAGGTCATCATCCGCGCAAACCGCGCAGGCGTATTTTACGGAACACTCACCCAGAAGGACGGCAACGAGGTCGAGCTGACCGACTGCCGCAGGCTATGGTACTGGGACGGTGCAGCCTCAATCAGTGAAATTGCACTCTCCGGCGTCCGCAAACCGAATGACTGCATGTTCAGCGTAACCGTTGCCAGCATCGTCATCTGCGGAGTTATTGAAATTCTCCCCTGCACCGACGCAGCTGTCGAATCTATCGAATCAGTCCCAGTATGGAAGATGTCAAGATAATCGAAGAGTTCCTTCGGGTTGTGCCATCCGGCTACGGCTACGGCGACGGCGACGGCTACGGCCCCGGCTACGGCTC
>Ga0265300_10003011_pt1 | contig 14029 bp, 11 predicted proteins | sample AusTroGonzalo_MG_FD_193482 | JGI IMG/M metagenome (GOLD analysis project Ga0265300, IMG submission 193482) | Bovine rumen microbial communities from tropical cattle in Woodstock, Queensland, Australia - Gonzalo_03 | ecosystem: Host-associated > Mammals > Digestive system > Stomach > Rumen ... | reverse complement strand
GATAACCACCACGAACTTGGCGTCGGGGCAGTACTTCTTGATGTTGTCACCGAACTCGGCGGCGATCTGGCAGTTGCCCTTCAGGAGGTCTTCACGGGTCATGCCCTCTTTACGGGGTGCACCACCGGAAGAGATGATGTACTTGGCATCCTTGAAGGCGACGGCGGGGTCGATGGTGGCGGTGAGGTTGATACCCTCGAACGCGCAGTGGTCCATTTCGGCCAGGACACCCTTGAGACCGGGCTCAAAGATATCGTACAGGCAAATGTTGGGAGTAAGACCAAGCATGGCGGCGGTCTGGACCATGTTGGAACCGATCATACCGGCTGCACCTACGATAAGGAGCTTTTCATCAGTTAAGAATTTCATAATAAGCTAATTTTATAATTTTAACTTTTACTTTCAATCCACCCTCATCACAAAAAGTTTTCCCTACGTTACCCCTTCCCTAAATCCCTTCCCTCGGGGAAGGGACTATTGTCGGCCTTCGGCCTCCGATGTTGTTAACCCTTGATCTGAGGTGCTTTTAAAATGCAACCGCAAAGATACTAATTTATATGGAAAGAATTGTTGAAATTGACAAAATTGCATTATCTTTGTGGCGCTTAATTGTAACGATTAGTATGGAGCCTCCCAGTCAGGTCAAATCCAACCAGTTAGCGGGCGTCGGTTCAGACGACCCTCTGTCGCGATTGTACACCTTTGAATGATAAAAACCCGATGCCTTCCTGGCACTCGGGCGGCTTTGTATTGACGTTCGAACCAAACCATTGAATGGGACTTTATTTAAAGAAAAAATTAGAGAACGAAGCCACCATCGGCGTGTGGCAGATCACCGAAACGGAGGAAGAGCTCAGAGAACTGAGCGCCACCCCCACGGACGAGATGGAAGAGATCTCGTTCATCAAAAGCGAATCCCTTCGCAAGCAGCGCCTGGCAGTGCGCGCCCTGCTCAACACCCTCTTTGACGAGAAGGTGTACCTGAGCCATCATGACAACGGTAAGCCGTACCTGGAGAACAATGCCGTTAACATCTCCATCACTCATACGGAAAAATACGTAGCCGTCATCCTCCACGAAGAGGAAGACTGCGGCATCGACGTGGAATCCCTGGACCGTGACTTCTCGGCCGTGGAAAAGAAAGCCCTGAGCGAGGACGAGATCGACGACCTGGAGGACGAGAAGAGGAACGAGCAGCTGGCCATCTACTGGTGCGCCAAGGAAGCCATCTTCAAACTGCTGAGCCGCTACAACGTAGATTTTGCGGAACAGATCGAGATCGAGCGTTTCCGCCCCCGCGGGGAAGGCGAACTGGAAGCCACCTTCATTGACAAGAACGAAGACGAGCAGGAGTTCGACCTCGAATACATGACCTTCGACCGCCACGTGCTGGTCTGGGTGGTGGGTGACTAAAAGCAGCCGCCGGCCCCTTGTTGAAAACTTTTGGGCCGAAAGAAACACAAAGGTTATATTTTAGAAGTTTTCTAAATAAGCGTTTTACGTAAGCTGTTAGTTCATAATGAATTAACAGCTTTTTATGCGGCCTTGTTGATAACTTTTTCGGGGCGAATCTTGGGAAAGTTGGCTAGAAAGATTTATTTTTGTATCGAGGACAAAGGCCCCTATTTTTACCAACGAAGCAAACTAGAACTAGACCTATGGTTAAGAGTGTATTAAAACGTGACGGCCGCCGCGTAGATTTCAACAACCAGAAGATTGTTGCCGCCATCCTGAAAGCCATGGATGTGACCGCTGCCGGCGAAGACATCGTACTGGCCGCCCAGATTGCCCAGGCCATTTCGGAACTGGACAAGGATGTCATGACCGTTGAAGAGATCCAGGACGTCGTAGAGAACCATTTGATGAACAGCCCCCGCCAGGAGGTTGCCAAGGAATATATCCGTTACCGCAACAAGCGTAACATCGCCCGTAAGGCCAAGAGCAACGAAATCTTTGAGACCATCATCCAGGCGCAGTCCAACGACATCACCCGTGAGAATGCCAACATGAATGCGGACACGCCCGCCGGCATGATGATGAAGTTTGCCTCCGAGGCCACCAAGAGCTACGTGGACGAATGCCTCCTGAGCGACCCTGTTCGCGAGGCCGTAGCCAACAACTACATCCACATCCACGACAAGGACTACTATCCTACCAAGTCCCTCACGTGCATCCAGCACCCGCTGGACCTCATCCTGGAGCACGGTCTCAAGGCCGGCCACGGGGAATCCCGCCCCGCCAAGCGCATCGAGACGGCCAGTGTGCTGGCCTGCATCTCCATGGAAACCGTCCAGAACGAGATGCACGGCGGTCAGGCCATCCCCGCCTTCGATTTCTACCTGGCTCCCTACGTGCGCAAGACCTATGAAGAAGAGGTTGACAAAGCCGCCGACCTGTTCAACACGGACCTGAGCGAGCTCAAGGAAGCCAAGATTGACGACTATATCAAGCGCGACCTCATCGGCCTGCAGGGCAAGGAGCGCGCGCAGCAGCATGCCGTGAACCAGACGGTGAACCGCGTCCACCAGGCCATGGAGGCTTTCGTGCACAACATGAACACCATCCACAGCCGTGGCGGTAACCAGGTCGTGTTCTCCTCCATCAACTACGGTACGGACACTTCCGCCGAGGGCCGCTGCGTCATCCGCGAAATCCTGAATACCACCTACGAAGGTGTGGGCAACGGTTCCACTGCTATCTTCCCCATCCAGATCTGGAAGAAGAAGAGGGGCGTTTCCTACCTCCCGGAAGATCCGAACTACGACCTGTACAAGTTTGCCTGCAAGGTGTGCGCCCGCCGTTTTTTCCCCAACTTCCTCAACCTCGACGCTACCTACAACCAGGACGACGCCTGGAAGCCGGAAGACCCCAAGCGCTATATCCACGAAGTGGCCACCATGGGCTGCCGCACACGCGTGTACGGTAATAAGTTCGGTCCCAAGACCTCCATCGGCCGCGGCAACCTGAGCTTCACCACCATCAACATCGTGAAGCTGGGCATCGAAGCCATGAACGAGGAAGCTGACAAGAACCTCCGCATCCAGAAGTTCTTCAAGAAACTGGACTGGTCCCTGGAGATTGCCGCCCGTCAGCTGAACGAGCGTTTCGAATTCCAGAAGACCGCCCTCAAGAAGCAGTTCCCTCTGCTGATGGCCGGCCTGTGGCTGGGCAGCGAGAAACTGGACGAGAACGACACCATCGAGTCCGTCATCAACCAGGGCACCCTGTCCATCGGCTTTATCGGCCTGGCCGAATGCCTGATTGCCCTGATCGGCAAGCATCACGGAGAAAGCGAGGAAGCCCAGGAGCTGGGTCTGCGCATCATCTCCCACATGGCCGAGAAGATCAACGGCTTCGCCGAGACCTATCAGCACAACTTCACCTTCCTGGCTACTCCGGCGGAAGGCCTCTCCGGCAAGTTCACCAAGAGGGACAAGAAAACCTTCGGAGTACTGCCCGGCATTACGGACAAGGACTACTACACCAACTCCAGCCACATTCCGGTGTACTACCACTGCACGCCGGAGCACAAGGCCAAGATTGAGGGCCCGTACCACAAGTACGAAAACGCCGGTCACATCTTCTATGTGGAACTGGACGGTGACGCCACCCACAACCCCGAGGCCATCATGCGCATCGTGGACCTCATGGACAAGTACGACATCGGCTACGGCTCCGTGAACCACAACCGCAACCGCTGCATGGACTGCGGTTATGAAAATGCCGAGAAAGACCTCAAGGAATGCCCGCACTGCCATGGTCACCACATCGACACCCTGCAGCGCATCACCGGCTACCTCGTGGGCACCACCGACCGCTGGAATTCCGGCAAACTCGCCGAACTCCACGACAGAGTAATCCACAAATAGGAATCTTGAAAATTCGAGTATTAGATATTTTGCATCAGACAATGGCCGACGGACCTGGTTTCCGGACGGCCATTTACTGTGCTGGGTGTTTACATGCGTGCAAGGGCTGCCACAATCCCGAAAGCTGGGACTTCAAGGCGGGCCGATGGATGGAGGTGGAAGAACTGCTGGAAGACATCAAGGCCGATGAGTTCTCGGACGTGAGTTTCAGCGGCGGCGACCCCTTCTACCAGGTAGAAGCCTTTACGGAGCTGGCGCGGCGCATCAAGGAAGAGACCAACAAGACCATCTGGTGCTGGACTGGCTTCACCCTGGAAGAGATCCAGGCATCGGCCGAACTGTCCCGCATGCTGCCTTATCTGGACGTGCTGGTGGACGGCCCCTTCATCCTGGAGCAGCGCGACACCGACCTCCTTTTCCGCGGAAGCCCCAATCAGCGCATCATCTATTTACATGGCGCACCCCCGGAGGATCATATCCCTGGCACAGTAAAACTCGAACCATTAAAGTAGAGCTCGGAGCGAAGGGACTTAATCCCTCCCCCGAGGGGAGGGTTTAGGAGGGGGTAACGTGGGGTGGATTTTAAATTGGTTAAAAGTCATTTTAACCAATTCTCGGGGTTCTGGGGAGCGGACCCCTTCCAAAGCTCAAAATGGAACAAGTCTTCCCCGCCTATGGTATCCACCGTGCCAACGACCTGGCCGGTGGTTATTTTTTGCCCCGCCTTTACCGTAACGCTCTTGAGCTTGCTGTACAGGGTGAAATACTCTCCGTGATTGACCAGGACACATTGGTTGTAACCGGGCAGGACCACCACCTGGGTGACCGTCCCGTTGAAAACGGCTTTCACCTGGGCCGCCCGCTTCACCACCAGTGTGACGCCATTGTTTTGGGGGAGCTGTACGTTCTTGAATACCGGATGAGCGTGCTTGCCGAAGCGTTCTACCACCGTTCCTTCCACCGGCCAGGGCAGACGGCCCTTGTTGGCGGCGAATTCATTGGAAAGTTTGGTGTCTATCTGGGTGGAAGTGGTCTTTCCGCCGGAGCTCTTCTTGCCGCCTCCGCCCTGCTTCTTGGTCTGCTTGTTGATCAGGTCCGCAATCTTCCGGTTGAGTTCCTCTTTCTGGCGGTTCTTTTCCCGGAGCTGCTTCTCATAGGTCCTGCGGTCCTTCTTGAGCTTATCGACCATTTTGGAAGCGTCCCCTTCCTCCGTCTTAAGCTTGGAGCGCTCCTGCACCACCTTCTGTTTCATCTGGTTGGTCTCCGCCTTGATCTTGTTCAGGCGGGCTCTCTGTTCTTCCAGCTCCGCGGTGGCTTCCTTCAGCTTGGCCGCCTGCCCGCTCATCTGGGTAGAGAGGTTGCGGAAGTACCCCATGCGGTTGAAAGCCTGGCTCAATGAACCGCTGGAAAGCACGTACATGTACCACAGACGGGTATCGCGGTTCTTGTAGGCGCCCCTTATCAGACGGGAATAATAGTGCTGGAGGGTATCATGGCGGGCCTGGAGGCGGTCCAGGTCCCGCTGGCACATCCGCAGGGAATCATTCAGGATCTTCAGCGTCTGGTCATAGCTGGCGATAATCTGCTCCCTGGCCGACAGCTTGCGACGCACAAGAGTAAGGCTGCTCAGCAGCTCAGAACTGCGCATGGTGTTCTGGTTGAGCATGCTGTTGAGGCGGGCGATGTCCTTCTCCAGCTGGGCGCGCTGGTTCTCCAGGCGCTTCACAGAAGAGTTCTGAGCCGCGGCACCCCAGGCCGTGGCGAGGGCCAGCAGCAGTATGACCAGAACCTTTTTCATTGCTTCCCGGCGGCGTCCAGGCGCTGGGCCTGGTTATGGTAAATCTTGGCGGTATCGGCCTCTCCCAGAATTTCCAGGACGGTGGCATAGTGACGCAGCATGGTGGCGCTTTCCTTGCCTCCGTAGAGCATGGCGTGCTTGAAGAAAGGCTTGGCCTCGAGGTCCCTTCCCATCAGGTGCAGAATCCAGGCGAAGGTGTCCAGATACGTGGCGTTGTCCGGTTCCTGCTCTATGGTTTTCTTGGACATGTTATAGGCCTTCTTCATCTTCTTCCCTTCCAGGCACAGGTACCAGGCGTAGTTGTTCAGGACCGGGGCGTAGTCCGGATTGATCTTGAGGGCATTCTCGTAAGCTTTGTAGGCGCTCTTGGAATCTCCCTTGGAATGGTAGGCATCGCCCAGCTGGGACCATGCGTTCAGACAGATATCCTTATCCTTGGAGAAGCGGTCGAGCAGCATCTTGCAGTTGGCGATGATGCCGTCCCAGTCTTCGAGGTTGTAACTGGCCAGATTGGCATAGTCCAGAAAGGCCAGTTCCCCGAAACGTCCATAACCGTCCATGGCACGCTCCCGAAGGGGCTCCCACTGGCTCTGGAGCTGCAGGTACTGGACATAGGTGGCCGTCTGCGGAAGGCTTTCCGGATAAAGGTCGGCCGATTTTTGGAACCAGCTGCCGGCTTCCTTTTCCCGTCCGGTACTATAATAATAGGAGCCGATGGTGGAGAGCAGGGAACTGTCGGCCGGATGGGCGACGGCGGCCTTGACCACCAGCGAATCAAAGCCCGTACGGTGGATTTCCAGGATCCGGGGATCCAGCGATCGGGTCAGGTTGCCAATATACATGCTCTTGGATTCGGCCGATACTTCCGGAGACGAGAAAAAAGAATCCAGGGTCTTGAAATAGTCCGGATAGCGGCGCATGTGCCGGTACACTTCCGATTTGCCCAGCACGGCAGGCAGGTAGGCGCTGTCCAGGGACAGGGCCTCCTCGTACCGGGACAGGGCCAGGGAGTCTTTGAAATCGGCCAGATAATAGTCGCCCAGCATGGAGAGGATGGAAGGCACAGAGTACTGCTCGTTGAATTTCTCCAGAATCTGGGCGCCCTCGTCCTGGCGGCCCATGGCCGTGTAAACGTCGTAGCGGGTGCGTGTCACCTCCTCGGAGGGTCCCCGCTGGTTGTCAATCTGATCCAGGGCTTCCAGAGCCTTTTCGAACTGCTGGTTCTTGAGGTACAGGTCCAGAAGTTCGTACCAGATGCCGTCCTGGTCCGGAAAGTCCTTCACCATGGCCTCGTACTGCGCCATCCCTTCATCGGCCTTGTCCTGAATAATGGACAGGCGGGCTTCCATCTGCCGGTACCAATAGTTGGCGCTGTCCAGGGATACGGCTTTCCGGCAGGCCTCGACGGCGCCTTCCATGTCCCGGTCCCGGAGGGAAGCCATGGCCAGGTAATACCACACGGCGTCATTCTGCGGCTGGGTGGTGGAAAGAGTGGCCAGAAGCGCGCGGGCCTCTTTGTTGTGCCCGTTGGTATAGAGGGTGACCGCATCCACCAGATTGGCATCCGTTTCCTGTGCAGGAACGGGCACCCAAGCGGCGCAGAACAGGAGGAGGATCACTACCAGTTTTCTCATAATTTACAAAATTACGGGTTTTGCAAAAAACATCCAACAAACCCTTCCGGGAATGTGAATTTTTCACAAAATTTCCCTTCCAATATTTTGTTTTCTCTCGGTTTGCTCATAAATTTGTCTTTACGCATCAAACAAAATCCGGACCCTTTGAAACGTTTTTGGTCTAATCTGCATCTTATACAGTGGACAAGAGATGACGAGTCTCCTGGAGGGCTGTCGTCCCTGGAGCGGCAAGCGGCCGCTTGCAAGGAGGGAGACCGCCGCGCACAGAAGCGCCTGTTCGATGCCCTTTCGCCCAAAATGATGGCCCTGTGCCTGCGTTATATGGGAAACCGGGAAGATGCAGAGGACGTTCTCCAGGAAGGATTCATCACCTTGTTCACCAAAATTGACAGCTATGAAGGAGCCGGTTCCTTCGAAGGCTGGGCCAGAAGGATCTTTGTCAATACTGCACTGATGCATCTCAGAAAAACGGATGCCCTGGGCCTGAGCGACGACATCAGCGAAGCCCGCGGCCTGTTTACGGAAGAGGCCACTCCGCTGGAGAGGATGGGGTACAAGGAACTCATGAAACTGATAGAAGCCCTCCCGCCAGACGCCCGGACGGTCTTCAACATGTATGTAGTGGAAGGGTATTCGCACAAGGAAATCGCCAAGGAACTGGGATGTACGGAAGCCACGTCGCGATCCAAATTGCAACGCGCCCGGCTTCGTTTGCAGGAAATGATAGGAAAATGAACGAAAAGGAATTTGACATACAGGTAAGGAATCTCTTACAGAATGCGGAAGAGCCCGTCTCCCAAAAGGTTTGGGAAGGCGTGGCTGCGGGGCTGGATAAGCAGCGCCGCATAATTCCTGTCCGTTTCTGGGGGTACGCCACCGCTGTGGCCGCCGCGGCCGCTGTGGCTCTGTTCGTGCTGCTGAAGCCCGCCGCCCCCGTCATTGAACCCGAACATTCTAACCCTTCAATATTTATGTCTGAGGCATCCGGGGAAACCGTGCCCGAAACAGAAGTCGCACCTGTACAGGAAGTGGCTCCTGTGGAATTAGTGCAGTCTCCCCGGGTGAAACCTCAATTGCTGGCACAGGCCCAGGAGCCCACCGCTCCGGAAGTTCTTCCCGAGGTCGTCCCGGCTGTAGCAGAGAAGGCCTCGGCAGGCCCCGTTACCCAAGCCGCGCCCCAGGAAAAGGCCACTCCGGAAGAAGAAGCCGCCCAGGCCCAGAAGGCCAACGACAACGCCCTTCTGAACCAGCTCGCCTTTGAAGAAAAGGTGGCCCGCAAGTCCAGCGGCGGGGTTTCCCTGCTGGCCTTCGGCAATGTTCAAACCAGCCAGCGCAGCGGCATCCACAGCAGTTTCCGCCGCTATGGCGCCCCTTCCCGTGATGCAGAAGTCGGCATTTACAACGAAAGTCCCGAAGTGAACTTCGCCCTGCCGTTCTCCCTGGGTGTGGGTCTCCAGTTCAACCTTTCTCCCCGCTGGGCCATCGGCACAGGCGTCCGCTATACCAACCTGGGCCGCACGCTCGTGGGAGACTACAAGGGGGATGGTTTCTACCTTCCCCAGACGGATATTGACAACCACCAGCACTGGCTGGGTGTCCCCGTCAACTTCTATTACAATTTTGTCAATACCAGCCGCTGGAACGTGCATGCTTTCGCCGGAGGCTCGGCTGAATGGCTCCTGGACAACCATTTCCTGGTGCACAACAGTCCCACCGACATCCATTACCACCAGAAAGGCAACCGTCCCCAATGGTCCGGCGCCCTGGGCCTGGGTGTGGAATTCAAGCTTACTCCGTACCTCGGCATTTACCTGGATCCCAGCTTCCGCTACTTCTTTGCCACGGAGAGGCAGCCCAGATCGCTACGCACTGTACAACCGCTCCGCTTCGACGTAGAAGCAGGCTTCAGGTTCTCGATAGGAAACTAAAAACTTAACAAGAAAATATTCCGAAACAGGCGCTTCCACTGCCCGACATTGCGGCATAGACGGCGCCTTTTTCGTATAATTCCGCTTTCACGGAGGCCAGGGCGGGATACTTGGCAAACACCGTTTTTTCGAAGTCGTTCTCCAGGCTGTCTTTCCAGGAGGTTACCGGCCGATGCAGGATCTCTTTCAACGACACTTCCGGCTCGGCAGGTACTATTCCTCTGTAGGCATCGGCCGTAGAGACGGCTATTCCTTCCGGAACCACCACCTCTATCCGGTAACCCTTCAGGTCCAGGGAATACGGTTCCAGAATCTCCCCTCTTCCCGTTCCGAACATGGGCGTATTGTACACGAAGAAGGCACAATCGCTACCTAGGCGGGCGGCGTAGGAGGCCAGCTGGGCATCTGTCAGGTCCAGGTTGGCCAGGGTGGCTATCATCCGGAGTGCAAAAGCTGCGTCGGAAGAGCCTCCTCCCAGACCCGCGCCCACGGGAGAGCGTTTCTCCAGATAGATCTTCATGGGCGGGAGGTCGTAATCATCGGCCAAAAGAAAATACGCCTTGGCGGTGAGGTCTTTGAGGGGGTCCCAGTCCACTCCTTCCCGGCGGGCCAGGGTGATCATGAGCTTCCCGTCGCTGGAAATGGCCTGGGTAAGGGAGGAATAGCGCTCCTTGAGTCCGGCCAGGGTATGGCTGTAATCGTCGCCCGTGACAATCTCCAGGCAGTCGGCTATTCCGGGATAGGGAACGAAGAGGGTTTCCAGGTCGTGGTAGCCGTCCGGGCGCTTTCTGAGGACCCTCAGACCCAGGTTGATTTTGACGTTCGGATGCAGAATCATAGTCACAAACTTAATCAAAAATCGGTAGAAACCCACAAAAAGCATGTGAAACAACACTATTTTTTTATGGATGGTAGGATTTCTATCCGGCTTTTTTCAACTTGGCGGGCACTAAATTTTTAGAGTCATGCGCAAATTGATTGGCTTCCTCATGCTTTTCCTGGCGGCCGCGGCCTGCCGGGACCCTCTCCTGGACTCCCATCCCCGCTTCATGCGGGAGCAGGACCGCTTTGCCCGGGACGCGCGGAAAGGCGAAAAAAGGGACCGCGATTCTCTCCTGAAACCGGACGTTCCGCACCATGTGCCTTCCCTTTACGCCACAGCCTTTCATTTCCGGGATTCTGTGAATTGGCGGAAAGACAGCCTGGGGCGGGTCGATCTTCTCTTCTTCAAGGACGGGGAGCAAGTGCTGCAAGTGCCCGTCGATTCGCCGCCCGACCCGGAAAGGCACCGGATTTGGGACGGGCATCTCTGGTCCGATTCCACGGATGGTCGCGAAACGGTGATTCTGTGCGACGGAAAGGAGCAATTCCGCTTTGACGGAGAGGAACATCTGCAGGGCTTCCTTTTGCTGAACGGGGATGTACATACCTTGGGACAGCGCCCCGGACGGGGCGGATTCTGTTACCGGATTAACGGACAAGCCGTTTTTGAATCGGCCTCGGGGAGCGTTCTGGGCAGCCCTTCGGACCCGCAATGGAGGGGTGGAGCCCTTGCCGTGGACGAAGGGGATGTGTTTTACGCTTTCAAAGATGGGAGATACCAGATCATGCAGGGTGGAGAGCCTTTCCACACTCTCTCCGGCGGATCGGCAAACACCCTGCTGGACATCCGCGTGCACCGGAAAACTCCTTACTGGATAGAGCGGCGGGGGACGTCTCTCTTCTGGATTGCCGGAGAGAAGGAAACCTACCTGAATCTTTTCGCTCCCTCTGTCGTCTCCTGCCAACTTATCCCTTATGGAGATACCCTGACGGTGAGAGGGCGGACCCAGACCTCAGGACCCACCAGCCTCAACTGGTTCTATATCCCTTCGTCCCATACCATCCGGCACGTGTTCAACGGGCAGTCGGTCCGGGGGCAAGGAGTGCTCCTGAATGACTACTGGGTCTTTGCCGATTTGGATGCCGACGGGAACGTGCTCCAACTGGCCGGGAGCCACGAGTGGCCGCCCATTCCCAGCGGAGAATACCAGCTGACCACTCCCCTGGATCTGTTTATGTCGGAGACACACCGCGCCGCCGCCCTTACGGACGCCACGGGCCAGGACCACGTCATCCTCTCCGACCTGGGACGGCAGTCCTATTCCTTCAACGGCTATTTCACCTCTGTAAGAATCGAATGATATGCTGGTAAACATCCATGGCGCCAAGTGCGTGGGCATCGAAGCGGTGCCCATAACTATCGAGGTCGATATCCAGCTCGGAATCGGAATTCACCTGGTTGGCCTGGCCGATGCCGCCGTCAAGGAGAGCCTCCTGAGGACGGTGACGGCCCTGCAGGCCCGAGGCTTCCATATTCCGGGCAAAAAGATTGTCATCAACCTGGCCCCAGCCGATATGCACAAGCAGGGCAGCGGCTACGACATCCCCATCGCACTGGGAATCATTGCCGCCTCGGGACAAAGAGCCATGCCGGAACTGGAGAAGTATCTCATCATGGGCGAACTGGGCCTGGATGCGGGCGTGCGGCCGGTAAGCGGTGCCCTGCCCATGGTGGAGCTGGCGCAGAGGCAGGGGCTCAAAGGCTGTATCCTGCCGGAGGAATCGGCCCTGGAGGCCGTGGATTACACGGATTCTCTGCTGTTCGGGGTACGCACCCTGGACGATGTGTTGCGGATCCTGTCGGGGACCGATGATGTTTCCGACCTCCTCATCTGGAACACCGAGGCCTATGGGCAGGCCGTGCGCGAACAGCCTGCCCACATGTTCTCCTACATGGACTTTGCCGATATCATCGGCCAGGACGGGGCCAAACGAGGGGTGGAAATAGCCTGTAGCGGGGGACACAATGTACTTCTGGTCGGTGCGCCGGGCTCGGGAAAGAGTTCCCTGGCCAAAGCCATGGCGGGCATCCTGCCGCCCATGACGCGGGAAGAGAGCGCCATTACCTCCAAGGTCTATTCCGTGGCGGGACGTTCCAGCGGAAGGGTGGGACTCATGCGCAACCGGCCCTTCCGCGCGCCGCACATATCGGCCTCCAAAGCGGCCATGCTGGGTGGCGGCAGCGGAGAAAACATCCTGCCGGGAGAGGTCTCATTGGCCACGAACGGGGTGCTCTTCGCCGATGAATTCTGCGAAGCCCCCAAGAGTACGCTGGAGGCGCTGCGGGGTCCCATGGAGGACCGGAAAGTGACTATTTCGCGGCTCAAGGCCAAGATTGAATACCCGTCCTCCTTCATGCTGGTGGCGGCCTCCAATCCCTGCCCCTGCGGCTACTACGGCGAAGGGGACCGCTGCACCTGCACGGCGGGCCAGCGGGCCGGCTACCTCTCCAAACTCTCGGGACCCATCATGGACCGGATAGATATCCAGATCTGGGTCCACCCCGTGGAGACCTCGGCCCTGGTGCGGGGCGGGAAGGCGGAAGCATCGGCCGTCATTGCCGAAAGGGTGCTCCGGGCTCGGGAGATCCAGCGGAAGCGTTTCGCCGGAAGCGGCATCTTCACCAATGCCGAGATGTCGTCCAAGCAGCTGGAGGCTTTCTGCCCCCTGGACGAGCCGTGCAAGGAACTGCTGGAGAGGCTTATAGACAAGCTGGGGCTCAGCGCCCGCGCCTATACCCGCATCATCAAGATAGCCCGCACCATCGCCGACCTGGCCGGCTGTTCCGACATCTGTCCCGCCCACCTGGCCGAGGCCGCCAGCTACCGCTTCCTGGACCGGAGAAACATCCTGGAAATGTAAATCCAAGCCTTTTTCTTATCTTTGCAGCATGAAACATGAGATTGTCATCAAAGGCCTGGAAGACCTGGACAGTGCCGCAGAGGCGTTCCTGAAGGAGATTGGGGATCATACGCTGGTGGCGTTCTATGCACCCATGGGGGCGGGAAAAACTACCTTCACCACAGCCGTATGCAAGGCGCTGGGGGTGCAGGAGGATGCCGTGAGCTCCCCCACCTTCGCCATCGTGAACGAATACCGCGGCGAGAAGGGACAACCCATCTTCCACTTTGATTTCTATCGTATTGAGAACCCGGCCGAGGCTTTGGACATCGGCCTGTATGACTATCTGGATTCCGGAGAGCTCTGCCTGATGGAGTGGCCCGAGAATGTCGAAGCCCTGCTGCCGGAAGAGACTCTGAAGGTGCATATCAGCGTCCAGGCCGACGAATCCCGCGTCCTGAGCTGGGAAGACTGATCCCTTACAACGATTTCTGTATAACCTGGAGCCGCTCCTCAAAGTTGGCCTTCAGGCGTGCGACGGCGGCCTCGAAAGACAGGTTCTCGTCGCCGTTGATGATTTGCCCGCCGTTCATCGAAGCATCCTGGGCGGGATTCCACATCCTGAAATTCAGCTGGGCCGATGCCTGGAGCTGCTCCTGGAGTTCATCCATGTAGGCCGGAATGGTCTGCAGCTGGGGAAGCAGTTCCTGGAAGCGAGCCCTGACCTTTTCCTGGAAAGCGGGGTCGTCAAACAGGGCCTCGTACCAGATGGCATGCCGGTTGAGGAGGCCGGTACGGGCCTGGGGAGAAGTCTTGTAGGAAAGGACGCCCCAGTCGAAATCCCAGCAGGGGCCCGCCTTGAGTTTGCCTCCGCGGTCCTTGTGGAAGAAGACGCTGCCGGGATTCTGGAGTTCGTGGTTGCCCATGATCTCGAATACCAGCCAGTAATCTACGAAGGAATCCACATCCAGATAGGCTGCATAACCTTTTTCGGGGTCCTTGAAGTCGGCGCCATAAAGGGCTTCCGCGGCCGCGTGGATGTAGCCCCGGATGTATTCCAGCTGCGGCTGGGTG
>Ga0265300_10003002_pt1 | contig 14047 bp, 11 predicted proteins | sample AusTroGonzalo_MG_FD_193482 | JGI IMG/M metagenome (GOLD analysis project Ga0265300, IMG submission 193482) | Bovine rumen microbial communities from tropical cattle in Woodstock, Queensland, Australia - Gonzalo_03 | ecosystem: Host-associated > Mammals > Digestive system > Stomach > Rumen ... | reverse complement strand
CGGGACGTCCGCCACCGATGTTACGCCAAGAGGCACCGCGGCTGTAGTTGATCATCACGGGATTGCAGCCAGCTTCGGAGAAGTAGCGCAATAGACCGCTACCTGCAATACCGCCACCCGCGATGAGTACGGGAACATGCTCGTGGCGCACGTTGCCGGGCTTGGTGTAAACGAAAACTTCTTTGGAATGCTCGTTGTAGAGGTCACCGAGGGTCACCTGGTTGGAGAGCGGTGCACGGGGAGTGGCGTCACCTGTGAGCTCAATACCACGGGCACGGAGGGCTTGGCGGGCACGCAGAATGCATCGCTTACCACGGCAGGGACCCATGCCGAGACGGGTGATGTGTTTCAGCTCGTCAACAGAGATAACCTTACGGTCGCCCACAGCCGCCAACACAGTGTCGAGGCTGATGTCCTCGCAGTGGCAGACGTAAGTCTTGCCATCCACTTCTTGGAGTGGTTTCATCTGGAGGGGTTCGGGGTATTTTTCTTTGAGGATAAAGCCTTTGATGTCGGTCATCTGGCCGTCAACCTTGTCCACATGCACGCGGGCCACGTTGGTCTTGTTGTTCTTTTTTAGAATCTTCTCAATAACGCCTTCACCGACCTTCTTTCCATTGTTGTCAACCAAGAAAACTTCAGCGTTTTCGCTTGCTTCGTACTCAATGGGCAGGAAGCATACATTCTTTTGCAAGTCGTAGCCGAAGATGGCCAAACCCGGGCAACCTGACACGCACTGCATACAGCCGATGCATTTGTTGTAGTCAACGGTAGGTGTGCTGCTGGTCGTGGGCTTGGTGATGGCACCATGCGGGCAGGCAAATGTACAAGGGTTGCAAGCGAAGCCATAGATACAGTCGGTCTGCACGAAAGGTTTCAGCTTCATACGTTCGGGTGTGGGAAGATTGGGTTTCTCCAACACACGCACGGGGTGCTGCTGAGAGTCGATATATTGGCGGGAGATGTCGAGATATTCGTCGTAGTTAAATCGGATGTTGAGGTTTTGTGCTACTTCGTAGGCCACTTGTTTGCCACGGAGCACTGCGCTGGTGCCTTCACCGATGCGGATGGCATCGCCAGCGCCATAGACATTGTGTCCAAACACCTCGCGACCCTTGGTGAGGAGCTGATTGTCGGGGATAAGTCCGGTGCAGATGTTGATGATGTCAATGTCGTCAATTACTTGCTCGGTGCCGGGAATAGCTTTGAAGTTCTCGCATTTGGCGATGACGGCTCCCTTGATGCCGCTATAGTCGTCGTTGGGGATGGCGCGCACGAGGGTGTAGCCTGTCATGATGGGGATGCCCAGACGGCGCACACGGTTGGCCTGCACGGGGAAACCACCTTCGTGAGGCATGGCTTCGATGATGGCCTTGATGGTGGCACCGGCCTGCATGCCCTGATAAGAGGTGAGGTAACCGATGTTGCCGGCACCCACGGTGAGCACTTTCTTGCCCAATAAGGTGTGTTCTTGGTTCATCATCTTCTGGAAGACGGCGGCGGTATAGACACCGGGGACATCGTCGTTTTCGAAAGCGGGCAGGAAGGGAACGGCACCCGTGGCGACCACAAGATGTTGTGCATCCACGTAAGCCATCTCACCTGTAGCGATGTTCTTGATGGCTACACGCTGGCCTTCGAGGAGATCCCACACGGTATGGTTGAGCAGGATGCCACTCTGGTCGTCACCCGCCAGGGTCTTGGCGATGTCGAAACCACGCATGCCTCCGAAGCGTTTCTCACGCTCGAAGAAGAAGAACTGGTGGGTCTGCATATTGAACTGGCCACCGATGCGGTTCATGGAGTCGATGACGAGGTTGTCGATGCCGAAAGCATTGAGTTGATCGCGGCAGGCGAGACCGGCAGGACCTGCACCGATGATGGCTACGGTAGTCTTGTATATTTTCACTTCGCGGGGATGCTGTTCGACCACGTTGGGCATTTCCGCCTCCTCGTGAGCGATTTGGCGCACTTCACGCACACCGTCAACGGGCGTGATGCAGATACGGCGCACGGTGCCGTCCACTAGCATTTCGCAGGCGCCGCACTTGCCGATGCCGCAGTTAAGGCTGCGGTTGCGGCCTTGGAGACTGTGGCTGTGGATGGGAAATCCGGCCTGATGCAGGGCCGCTGCGATGGTGTAGCCCTTGTGTCCTGTCACTTTCTGTCCGTTGTAGGTAAAGGTGACTTCTTCCGCTTTTGGAATATCCAAAATGGGATGTTCTTCGATTCTTTTCATGAGATTTGTGTTAATTGATTGTTTTATAGTGATTTGTATAATTTTTGATTTTTTTAGAATGCAAACTACAAAGTTATGTAAAAAATCAAATAGGTGTGACAATTTTATGAGGAAAATTATGTAAATTTTATACGGACGCGATGAATCGCGTCCCTACAAAAAAATTATCCGTTTGTGTGTAATTCGAGAAATTCATGTAAATTTGCAGAATGTCTTTAATACCGATGCATTATGCAGAAAAAACTCTTCCTTCTCGACGCTATGGCTCTGATTTACAGGGCGTATTACGCTATGGTGAAATCTCCCCGCATCACTTCCAAAGGGGTGAATACCTCTGCCACTTTGGGCTTTACCAATACCTTGTACGAGGTTTTGCGGCAGGAGCAGCCCACCCATATCGCGGTAGCGTTTGATACGGGAGCACCTACCTTGCGTCATGCGGATTTTGCTGAGTATAAAGCCAACAGAGAAGCAACTCCTGACGATATCATCAATTCGATACCCTATATCAAAAAGGTGATTGACGCATTCAATATTCCCATGGTGATGATGGACGGCTATGAGGCGGATGATGTGATAGGCACACTGGCGAAAAGAGCTGAGATTGAAGGTTTTCAGGTCTATATGATGACTTCTGATAAAGATTATGGTCAGTTGCTTTCAGACAATATATATATGTATAAGCCTGCCAAGTTCGGTCAGCCTGCCCAGGTGGTGGATGTGGCTGGTATTTGCGAGAAGTATGGTATTAGCAAACCAGAACAGTTGATTGATATTTTGGGACTTTGGGGTGATGCTTCCGACAATATTCCAGGGGTACCTGGGGTGGGGGAGGTGAAAGCCAAGAAACTGATAGCCCAGTTTGGCTCCATTGAGAATATCTATGCCAATATTGATGAGGTGGGTAATCCCAAACTGAAACAGGCACTGATAGACAACCAAGAGCAGGCATTGACTTCCAAAATGCTGGCTACCATAATTTTGGATGTTCCAGTGGAGTGTGATTTCGAGGCAATGAGATATACGGGGCCTGATCCGCAGAAGCTGAAAGCCATCTTTGATGAATTGGAGTTCAGGGCCTTGAGCAAGCGAGTTTTTACAGACTTGTCGCTACCAACAACGCCAAAGAATCAGGCACCAAGCAATCAGCCAGATCTGTTTTCTGTTCCTTCTGAAACTTCTGAAGAGAACATGACTCCTCATCATCAAAATTATGCTTCTTTTAATCATAATTATCAGAAAATAAATAAGATAGAAGAAGTAAGCGATAAAGCAGACCTCAAAGCCACCTTGTTTTTCGACTGGTTGACCGTCAATGATAAGATTGCGGGTTTTGCTTTTTCCGGAGGAGCGGGCAAGGTGTATTACCACCTGTTGGAGGATGCCGCGGAGTTCAAGAAACTGATGCAGTTTGTTTTTGAGAAGGAGCGTCTGGTGGTATCGTATGCCATGAAACAGACTTTCAAGTTCTTCCATGGGTTGAAGTTGAAGGGAAAGGCTACTTATTTCGATTTGCAGATTGCGCATTATCTGATACAGCCGGAGAATCAGCATAAGCTGGAAGTGTTGGCGGAAAGTTACTTGGATTATGAGTTGATGGGAGAAGCTGATGAGTTGCATTTGCCTGTATGTGAACATGTTGAAATATACGCCCAGTTGTATCCCATTTTCCAGAAAGAATTGGAACAGAATAAGCTGACGTCCTTGTTCAACGATGTGGAGATGCCCTTGGCGGCGGTGTTGGCGGATATGGAATATACAGGTGTGAAGTTGGATACGGAGGTGCTGCGAGAGAACTCACAGACCTTGGCCAAGGATATTGCGGATTTGGAGGAGCACATCTATGCCTTGGCGGGTCAGCAGTTCAATATCGGCTCGCCCAAGCAGATGGGGGAGATTTTGTTCGAGAAGCTCAGGATAATCGAGAATGCCAAACTGACAAAAACCAAGCAATACCAGACTGGCGAGGAGGTGCTGAACAAGCTGGTGAACAAGCATCCCATTGTGCCGCTGATTCTGGAATGGCGTTCGCTTACCAAGCTGAAATCCACCTATATTGACGCATTGCCCCAGCTGATCAATCCCAAAACAGGACGTATTCATACTACATTCAATCAGACGGTTACCTCTACAGGCCGTTTGAGTTCGGTGAACCCTAATTTGCAGAACATTCCCATCAGAACTGAGCGGGGTCGTGACATCCGCAAGGCTTTTGTGGCACCGAGTGACGATTATGTAATCATGGCGGCGGACTATTCGCAGATCGAGTTACGGATTGTGGCCCATGTATGTGGGGACGAGCGCATGATAGAGACTTTCAGGCAGCACAAGGACATTCATGCCTCGATGGCAGCGCATGTCTATCATGTGGCTGAGGATGAGGTGACGAGTACGATGCGTCGCAATGCCAAGACGGTGAATTTCGGCATTTTGTATGGCATTTCCGCTTTTGGTTTGGCCGAACGACTGCATATTCCGCAGAAGGAGGCCCGTGAGTTGATTACGGATTATTTTGCCGGCTTCCCGAAAATCAGCCAGTATTTGTCCGAAACGATGGAATTTGCGCGTAAGAATGGCTATGTGGAAACCTTGTTGGGCCGTAGGCGTTACATCAAAGATATCACCTCACCGAATGCCATTTTACGCAAGGCGGCGGAGCGCAATGCCATCAATGCGCCCATCCAGGGCACAGCGGCCGACTTGATCAAAATCGCGATGGTGAGGATAGCCCGTGAAATCAAGAAGCAGAAACTGGATTGCCGCATGATACTGCAGGTTCACGATGAACTGGTGTTTGAGGTAAGGAAAACAGAAGTGGAGCGCATAAAAAGAACGGTACGGGAACTGATGAGCACTGCGCTGCAGTTGTCCGTACCGTTAGATGTTGATATCAATGAGGGCAAGAGCTGGTATGAGGCTCATTAGCCGACTACTTACATTGAATACCTGTTTGTGATTCCTCGTCAAAATTGCCCATGTCGTGGCAATCTTTATAAGCTTTATCTAATTCCCGTTCAAACGCGGTGGCATTCTCCACGGGGGCTCCGTTTTTGAGCAGTGTGCATTTGCACATCTTGGTGCAGGACGACATACCGGCAACCAAGGCGAGGGCAAAAAACAAAGCGATAACTTTTTTCATCTTTTATGATTTTATTTTTCGTAAACGCAGGCCACTTTACCGCCGATGGCGTTTAATGTCTTATTCTGACTATCCTCGTAGGCCTTGCAGGCTTTCTTGCTGTTAGGCTGTTCGTAGGTGATAGTTCCCTCGTATTCAGGAACACCCGTCGTGGTGCAGGTGCATTTTTTATTGCATGCACTGGCACAGATGGCAACAATGCCGATAAAGCCGAAGATTTTCAGGATATTTTTCATTATGCGGTGAATTGCGGTTTATCTGTGGCAAACGATAGAATCGTGGAATGTGCCTGTGTAAATCTGAACTTCTTTAACACCTTCGAGATCTTTGCATTGCTTGGCTGTGGCGGGACCAACATTGAGACCATTGATCACATTACCTGTTTCAACTCGGTAGAAATCGCAATAGCAATTTTTCTTGCAAGAAATAAAACTGCCTCCAAATAAAAGCACAAAACCAAGAGCTAATAAAACTTTTTTCATAGTTTATGAATTTTGAACGACAAAGATAAGAAAAAAAATGGAAATAGCGCAGAAGAGTTTTAAAATTAGTTCTTTAATTTAATTAATTGATGACCAGCTTGATAGGGTGATATTTTCTTTTCCGTTATCAATTCGGTCAGTTCCGTAATCTTGTTTTTTATCGTATTGTCGGAATAAAAATTGTTTTTGATGCTAAAATCCACCCAGTCGTAAAATGTCTTGATGAGCTGTTGGTCGCGTTGTTTGAAAAACCATCCGTTGTCTTTGGTGAGGTCGGTGAACTGGCATATCATCTCCCAAACTTTTTCGATGCCCTGGTTGTTGAGGGCGGAACAGGTGTCTACGAGGGGTACCCATTGGTTTTCGTTGGGCGGGAAGAGTTTAAGGGCGGAGCTGTATTGTGCTTTGGCGGCAGTGGCCTGGCTCAGGTTGTCTCCATCGGCTTTGTTAATAACCAGTGCATCAGCCATTTCCATGATGCCGCGCTTGATGCCCTGCAGCTCGTCGCCGGCGCCTGCCAGCATCAGCAGCAGGAAGAAATCGACCATGGATTTGACGATGGTTTCGGACTGGCCCACACCGACCGTTTCGATGAGGATGACATCGAAACCTCCCGCCTCGCAGAGGATAGTGGTTTCGCGGGTTTTGCGGGCCACCCCTCCTAATGTCAGTCCCGATGGGGTGGGGCGGATGAAGGCGTTGGGGTCGGCGGAAAGGTGCTCCATGCGTGTCTTGTCTCCCAAAATGCTGCCCTTTGAGCGCTCGCTGCTGGGGTCGATGGCCAGAACGGCCACTTTATGTCCCAAACCGGTGAGATACTGTCCAAAACTCTCGATAAAGGTACTTTTCCCGACGCCAGGGACACCGGTGATGCCCACTCTGATGGAGTTGCCGGAGTAGGGCAGGCACTGCTCAATTACCGCCTGCGCCTTGTCGAAATGCTCGGGATTGGTGCTCTCCACCAAGGTGATGGCTTGGCTGAGAATCACTCGGTCGTGTGCCAGGATGCCCTTCACATAGTCCTCCACTTCCAAGGCGCGGCGTGTGGCTTTCTTGCGCTTGAAATAAGGATTGACTTGTGCGGGTTGTTCAATGCCTTCTTGAACGGATAATGCGGATTTAAAGTCTTCCATGATTGATATAGAGTTTTAGGGTAGCCATAAAGTGTCGATGCTTGGAGTTAACAAATTGCTGATGTTGAAGTTGAGAGGACTCATGCCCTGCTCTTGAAGATGGACATGGGTAAGTTTTTGGTGCGGATTGCTATTATTCACATTGATGGATTTGATGAGGACAGAATCGGTACCAGCATATAGACTATACATAAGGGTGTAATTCTTGCAGGGAGAATAGTAGTAAATATCCGCCTCGTCTGCAAGACTGTTATAGACATTACAAGAATCTAAGTGTGTGATATGAGAAAAAACCATCAGCAACTCCCCATTTTTCTTGCTTTCTGTGACCTGCATAAAATAAAGTGGAGTGCCAGGAGACTCAGCGTAATGTTGCAAAAGATCCTCCTTGTGATAGGCAAAATTATACTGACGCTTGGAGAGACTTATGATAAGATCTTCGAAATCGTGGGTGCCGTTACAGATGCTAAGGGCATGATTAGAGGTATGATGCAGCTGCTCATCATAAATGAGTGCATTTTCGGGAATTTCGTCGGGGAAGCCTTTTTCAGCAATCAACTGCAGTGTTGTTACCCTGTTTTGACTTTTCTTCCATTCTTTGCTCACTAAATCATTCATATAGTACGTTAGAATAGACCCTGCAAAAAGCAGTACGCAACAAAGGAGTCGAGCAATCCATCTGATGCGTTCTGTTCCACATGCCTTTAATATAGCGATTATGATCAGGGCAAAGGTCAGGATGATTCCAAAGTAGGAATAGAAAGAGGTGACATAACCTTCAATCCAGTAGGCCCATTCGGCATTGTATTTTTCAGTAATAGCAATTAATATGTGGGCAGTGTATGCAAAAAACATTGCCGCAACAATACCGATGGCAAGGGAGGACCATGAAACTTTCTTGAAATCCGCCTTATGGGTCAGGAACCATAGAATACCGCATTGTATCAGCGCGTTGATGTAGGCAACGACAGGGGCATGTGTGAGAATGAACAGTAAATTGTTGTAATGACCTGATATCAGAGGGGAATTATTGGCCATCATCTCTCTGGTTTCGTTTAACCAGTAAGTACTGCAGGGTAATGCGTATAAAGTGCACTTATTCAATATCTTGAAGAAGTTGCTGATGTTAAGTTGATGAGCAAACATGGCGCCTTCGTAGGGATGGCTGTTTCCGAGACTGTGGCTCAGATAATACCGATAACCCATGTAGCAGGCTGTGTACAGTACCAAGGTCACCACGTATGGGACTAACTCCAGATATGTTGACTTGTCCTTCAGCATATTCACAAAGCCAGATGTCCGCCAATGATACAGCATGACAAAAGCACAGAAGAACACGGCAAAAACCAGATAGTTCTCATAAAATAAAAATGACAGGAAGAACAGTAGGGCACTAAGGATGATTCGCCAATATCCCTTTTTCTCAATGTAATTCACGTAGAGTAATATACCTGCCAGGAAAAGTATCATGCTGAAAGGGAAATAGAAGGGATGGGCAGCGGGAGGGTAATGCCAGCCTGTTCCAATCATAAGAAAAGATATGAGAAGAAGAAACGTGAGCATTCCCAATTTTTTGGAATTGAATAATTTCAAAACCACGTATGAGAATAGCAGATAGCACAGGATTAGCGATGAATATTGCACGAATTTTGCCCATGCGAAGTTGTCGATGAGGTAGGGAACGTAATAAAAATATTTGGTGGCCAGAAAATAGAATCTCCCTGTGTTTTCCGCATATCCTCGGGCATCATTCAGCCATGTTTCCCAGTTGCCTTGGGCTACATTGTAATACTGGAAATCATCGGCGGTGGTGAAGCCGACTTGGAAAAAGGGCAAAAGCGTTAGGATAGCCGTGACGGCATATGCCAGAATCCAGAATGCTTTTTCTCGTTTACTCATGGGGTGTTATTTCTTGGATGATATGACTAAAGTGTCGGTGCTGGGAGTTAGCAAGTTGCTGATGTTGAAGTTGAAAGGACTCATGCCCTGCTTTTGAAGATGGACATGGGTCAGTTTTTGGTGTAGATCACTATTGTTCACATTGATGGAGTTGATGCGAACTGAATCGGTCTGGAAACCAAGTGTATAGAACAAAGTGTAGTTTTTGGTTGGAGAATAATAGAAGATGTCGGCATCATCAGCCAGCGATTTCAAAATGTTGGTGCTGTCGATTTGGTAAATATGGGAAAAAACCAATAATAGCTCATTGTTTTTCTGACTTTCAACGGCTTGTATAAAATACAAGGGAGCATCGGGATAATCTGCCATCTTGTCGAACAGTCCTTGATAATTTTGTGCAAATTGATAATCTTTATTTGCGCGCCAGTTGATATTTTTCTCAAAATCGTAAGTGTTGTCGCAAATGCTGAAACCCAGGTCGGAGGTGTGATGCAGGGCTTCGGTGTATATGAGGGCGCCTTCGGGTATTTTCTCAAAGAAACCGTCCTGAGCCATCAACTGGATTACCGTTATCCTGTTTTGGCTTCTTTCCCAGGCACGGCTGAGGTGCTCGTTGGTGTAGGTGTTGACGATTGAGAAACCGAAGAGCAGCACACACCATACAATGGCGATGATTTTCCGGATGGTGGCGGAAGATATTGCTTTCAGACTTGCCCAAATGACCAGGGCGATTACCAGCATCATACCGAAATAGGAGTAAAATGTGGTAACGTAAGCTCTCAGCCAGCGGTACCATTCGGCATTGTATTTGTCGGCGACGGCAATCAGCGTGTGGGCGAAGAAAGCGAATGCCAAAGCAACCAAAATGCCGATATAGATTTTCTTCCATGAAAGTTGCTGAAAATCAGTTTTGCGAATCAAGAACCACAAAATACCGCATTGGATCAGGGCATTGATATAGGCAACTGCCGAGGCGTGAGTGAGGATGAACAGCAGGTTGTCGTAATGTCCGTCAATAAAAAGGGAATTCTCCGCAACCACGTCGTTGTCGATATCGTAAATTTTGCCGGGAAGCGTATAAACCGTGCATCTGTTGAGGATGCGGAAGAAATGGGAAAGACTGAAATTGGCCGACAGGGTTGCGCCTTCGTAAAAGTGATAGTCGGGGATGGTTTGCACCAGATAGTGACGGTAGCCGACGTAGCAGCCTACATAAATTACCGATACCAGAAAATAGGGAACGATTTCCTGATAAAATTTCTTGTTTTTCAGAATGCCGACAAATCCGAATTGTTGCCAGTTGCGGATGAGAATATACAAGCAGAAAAGAACGGCAAAAATCAGGTAGGTCTCGTAAAACAAATAGGCGGCGAAAAACAGCAGGGAGCTGACAATTACCCGCCAGTAGCCTTTGCGTTCGGTATAGTTGAGGAACAGCAGCACGCCCAGCATGAACAGCAGAAAGCTGAAATGAAAATAGAAGTTGAAAGAGACGGGGGGACAGAAGCGGCCGGCGGAGTCGATGCTGGTGTTGAAAATGAGCAGTAACAGGGTCAGCGCACCGAGTTGTTGGGACTTGAAAATCCGGATAACAAGATAGGTAAAGAGAAGATAGCAGGCTAATAATGAAGAGTATTGGACGAATTTAGCCCAGACGAAACTGTCGAAAAGATAGGGAACGTAATAGAAAATTTTAGTGATGAGGAAATAAAAGCGGCCGGCACCGTGGGCGTAGGCCTCGGCATCCATCATCCAGTAATCCCAGTTCTGCTGGGCAGTGTTGAAGTATTGGAAATCATCGGAGGTAGTGAAGCCCACATGGAAAAACGGCAGAAGGGTCAGCACTGCTGTGGCGGCGTATGCCAGAAACCAGAATACTTTCTCTTGCTTACTCATGGGGTGTTATTTCTTGAATGACATATAAGGGTCTCTGTTTCACCTCGTCGAAGATGAAGCCGATATAGTAGCCGATGGCCCCGGTGACAAAGAGTTGGATGCCGGCGAAAGCGCTGAGGAAGATGACAATGGTGGTATATCCTGAAACGGGCGTATCGACAATCCACATGACGATAGAGTAGATGATGAGGATGATGCTTAACAGAACGAATGTCATGCCTGCGTATATGCCGATTTTAAGCGGGGTCTTGGAGAAGGAAGCGATGGCGGTAAAGGAGAATTTCAGCAGTTTCCACAGGGAATACTTGCTTTTTCCTGCGGCACGCGAGGGGGCCTCATAGTTGATGGAATCTTTTTCGAAACCGATATTCTGAATGATACCGCGCAGGAAGCGGGTTCGCTCGCGGTAGTCGGTTTTGAGCACATCGATAACCTTTCTTGAAACCAAGAAGAAATCGGAGGCATTGGGTTGGAGTTGGGCTTCCGACATCTTGTTGATAACGCGATAGAATAGCTTGGAACTGAGGTGTTTGCTGGCGCCTCCATCGGCACGGTCGGTGCGCATCATGGTAATCACATCCTTGCCTTCCTGGTGTTTTGCCAGCATTTGGGGCAGAAGGGTTGGCGGGTGCTGCAGGTCGCTGTCCATGCAGATGGCGGCCTCTCCGCGGCAGTGGTCGAGTCCGGCCAGCATAGCGGCCTCGTGTCCGAAGTTGCGGGAGAAGTGGATGACGCGCACACGGGGGTCTTTCTCCATCAGCTGGTGTAGCACCTGGCGACTATTGTCGCTGCTGCCGTCGTTGACGAATAGCAACTCAAAGTCGGTGGTTTCGCTGAGGCTGTCCATCACCGCGGATACCTCTTGGTGAAAGAGCGGCAATACCGCTTCTTCGTTGTAAACCGACACGATGATGGAGTATAGGGGTTTTTGCATAATTTTCAGTATAATAAAACTGCAAATTTACACAAAATTCTTGAAATACACGCAGACTTTTTTCCGATACTTGATATTTTCAAATTTTATAATATCAATTTTTTTTGTGTTTTTTTGACAAAAACATAAAAAACACTTTTCTGTGGTTCTTTTCCTTTTAAGAATCCCTTCTTTATGGAAAAGAAAAAACATCAAAAACATTCATTAATGCATTGTTCTTCTTGTTTTTGCATACGCAGGTATGTGTTTTTCTTGTTTTTGTCTGGATGATAATTGAAAGTGGCCTAATAGAATCTGCCAAGGTATTATAATATACGATAAATTTATCACATGTCATCCATTGAGAGTGCACGTAATTCAAGTTTGTATCGTCCGAATTCTGATGCTGGCAGATTTTCTACCTTGCGTTGTAGGTCTGAAATGCTTATTTTGTTGGAGTTGCGTTTGACTTCTGCGACTCACGCATGATTACCTCGAAGAGGTCGCGAAAGTGAGCCAGCTGCATAGAATTTCATAATGTAAATCTACATTTATATAAATCATTATTTCTATTTCAAAATATTATCTTGCTGTAAATTAATTATATAAAATTACAGCTTTTGATTAAATCCTGTGCAAAGATTCAAAAATTTTCTATATAACACAATTAAACAACGTGATTAAGCTTCTTTTTCTAAAAATTTGTTTCCGCCAGGTTAATGATAATCTTTGACCCGTCGATGTTGGTGTTGTCCATTTTGACAAAACCGTAGGTGTCGTTGTAATAGGCTGTGAGGAGGGTCTTTCCGATGCGGCTTTGGGCTACAGCCTCCACCTTTACGCACGGAAGTGTACCCATCGGTGTGACCACCTCGCATGCGGTGTCGTTTCTCACCTCAAACCAAACGCCATCTTTGCCGCTCCGCGAATATTCGGTGTTTTGGGAAAATGCCGAAAGACAGGCGCAGACAGTCAGGATAACGAAGGGGATAATCTTTTTCATGTTGTTATGTGTTTGTCTGAAGTAGTTGATGGTCAATGGTAAATTGCAAAATTACCTTCCTTTCAGCGTACTCGTACAGAGTTTGATGTTCTCGCGCTTGTCAAAGTTGATGTAGTAGGAAAGCAGCACGGATAACACTACAAAAACAAAGAATCGTGGAAGTTGTCTCATGTATATGATAGTTTGCTTTCCTTTTGTATCAATTCTTTGATAACCCTATCATAGTCACTTTCATATTGAAGCATTTCCATCTTGCGGTATTTCTCAAACTCGGCAACAGCTTTCTTTTTGGCTTCCTCATGAGTGATTGTTCCATTGCCCACAAGCAACTGCCTGCCAGAAAGTCTCATCAGTTCGTCAAGTTTTTCAATCCACTCTGCCATTCTCATGGGGTTCTGCTGCAATGCCTGTACCTCTGCAAAGTCCAAGTACTGAGACACCAATAGGTTCAAATAGGTCAGTTCTTGTTCCGTCAAATAATTCTTAGCTATCTGCACATCTTCTTTGGTGATATAGTTACCTTTGAAGTTGGTCATTCCTACCATTGGTTTTTCCGCATTCACACGCTCATAAACAACTTCTGCAGCCGTATGTTGATGGGCTGCATAGTGCAGTTTGTTTTGCACAGTGGCAAAAAACAAATGGGTTAGATTAGCCTGCGGGTCGTAGTCGATGCTGGTAGCAAAAATGTCCGTCACCTGTTGATAGAGATTGCGCTCACTGCTACGGATGTCGCGAATGCGCTGCAATAGTTCACGGAAATAACGGCTTCGGTTCCCTTTCAGCCGATTGTCATCCATTGTGAACCCTTTTTGCATAAACTCATGCAGATGCATAGTAGCCCACTGACGGAAACGGGTGGCCACCTGCGATTTAACCCGATAGCCCACTGCAATAATCATATCTAAATTGTAGTGGCTCATGCTTCTGTTAACACGTCTATGGCCTTCTTGACGAACTAACAAAAATTTTTTGTGAGTTCGATCCAAATCAAGTTCGCCTTCCGCATATATCTGATTGATGTGGTAGCTCACGTCTTGTTGAGAGGCATCGAACAGCTCCATTATTTGTTCCACAGGCAGCCACACATCCTCACCCTCAAATCGCACATTGATCCGTGCAATCCCATTCTCATCTTGGTATATCAGGAATGCCTCATTCCGTTTAGCTATCTCGTTTATCATACTCTTTTAGAATTAACTGTTCAGACCGCAAATGTACATATAATTCCTGAATTACACGCAGACGTATAAATTTTTATTGTAGGGACGCGATTCATCGCGTCCGCAAAAAATATAGAGGAAAAAATATAGAGGAAAGATACTAATGATTTCCGGGCCGGT